>Ga0129333_10001000_pt1 | contig 24986 bp, 24 predicted proteins | sample CPB6_08_DNA_FD_94474 | JGI IMG/M metagenome (GOLD analysis project Ga0129333, IMG submission 94474) | Freshwater to marine salinity gradient microbial communities from Chesapeake Bay, USA - CPBay_Sum_0.6_0.8_DNA | ecosystem: Environmental > Aquatic > Marine > Coastal | place: USA: Chesapeake...
CTAGAACGGCTCGGGGTCCGGCTTGCCGTTGCCCTTGGCGAACTCTTCCAGTCTCTCGCGTTCGTCCTGTGCGAGTTGAAGCAGGGCGTACAACACGCCGTCCAGAGTGGCGTGTGCTTCACGCGGGAGCCGCAAGTGCGGCCCGTGCGTAGACGCAAACAGAAGGGCAGACTCCAGGTTCTTTGCGGCTTGCTGCGCCAGAATCATACGGGCATGTGCCGTCATGGCTTGTCTCCTATGCGTTAGCGGGGGACTGCGTGGGAGGGGGAACGGGCTTGGACTTGCCGTCAATCTCTGCGAGGTAGCGGCGGCGAACCTCCGCGCATGACACGGCCTCATTAATGAGCGCGTCTGTCAACATGAGAGGGTCGCCGTTCTCACCCGCTTGGACGTAGGCCAGAACGATTACTTCCAGCCGTGCGAGCGCGTCCGAAACCTCCCGCGTGGGGGAATGCCCGTTGCGTGCGGCGTAGGAGAAGGACTCTTTGGTGATGTGGGCGTCAATGAACTTGATAGGCATGGTTTTCTTTCTGTTTGGGTTGGGCTGCGGTACGGCATGGGACTCGGGCAAGTCACGCGGCCCGGTCAACGCGGTTGGGGGGGGGTGGAACTACAGGTCGCGGAGCATGGCGGCCAGCTCGCGCCGGGACAGGCGCTTGTCCGCGTAGCTCACGCCGTCCGGGGTGTGAGTGATGCCGCGAATCTGCAAGGCGCGGAGCAAGGGCGCGTAGGTCCTGTATCTCTGCGCCAGCTTATACAGGTATTCATCGTTCTGCAGATACAGCGCCACGTTCCAAGTCTGCCGATTCTTCCAGCCCTGATATTCCATGTTCCTGTCCTTTCTGTTTGGGTTAGCGGGAGACGAGCTTGCGGGCGTAGCTGCGGAGGCGGTCGCCGGGGTGCTTGCGATACAGCGTAACCTCCCACCCCTCCGGGTCCACATACTGCGTGACCACGATAGCGCCCGGCTCTGTCAGGGCGGCGAGGATGGCGGAGAACGGCTTAGCGCGGAGAGCGTTGACGGTTTCAGCGTTCATGTTGTTTGTCTTTCTGTTTGTTGTTTGTGTTTGTGCTGCGGTGTTGCAGTCCCCGCTTGGGAGTCGAACCCAAGGACCGGCCTAACCGGCGGGGAGGGTGCTACTTGGCGAGCGTCTCCAGTATCTCGCGGACGGTGCGGATGGCGGACACACTGTCGTACACAGACGGAATCCAAACAGCGCGGTCAGAGATATACCCGGACGCGGCAACGTCCCCGCGCATGTCTGCGTCATTGTATTCGGGGTAACCAAAGTTGCGTTCCACCTTGGCAGAGTGCTGGAGAATCATGTTGAATCCGTAGGTGCGGTAAACCCCGGCGTGTGCGGTGAACGTGGCAAGGTCGGAGAGGCACATGGAGTCGCCAACGTCCTTGATCCGGATGACAGTGACGGCATGGGCGTTAGCCTCACGGTGCCTAATAGCCTGGATTGCGGTTAGGCCTACGCGGTAGCCCGCGTTTTCGAGAATGTCTGTCAGGGCGCAAGCGACGGCACCTTGCCAGAACATCTGTTCGCCAGAGACGCCGCACGACATTCCCCAGTTAAAGACAAGTTCCACAATGGGATTGCCGTTGGTTTCGGCACGGCGGAACGTCTCCCATGCGGTATCCCACTCGCCACGCATGGCGCTGTCGACGCACAGGTCATCCCCGTCATCCATGCGGCGCCGCTTACGTCGAACGTCAACGGCGGGCGGAGCGTTAACTGCCAGCTCTTCCGCGAACCGGGACACCTTGTCAGCGCCCTTGTGCCACCCGCTGCTAACAGCCGCGTCACAATCGGCCTGATTCTTAGCGTCACCGTACCATTCCTTTCCGGCATAGTCTGTGCCCTTGTGCGTGCATTCCGGCGCAAGGTGGGCGTTGTGTGCGACGGTGGGAGGGAGGGGGTACGCTTCGACAATCTCGCGGACGTTAGTGCAAACAATCTCGCGGGCGTTGACGGTGGTACGAGTGAACATGGCTTTGCCTTTCGTTGGTTAGGGTGTTGCGGGTGGTGGGACGGGGGCTTTTATGGGGAGCCCCTGTCAGGAACCCCGGCACCTGTTAGGCGGCGCCAACCTTTGCCTTCTCTTGCTCCGTCCATCCTTCGAGGCACTCGCGGACCGCCTCTTCCACAGTGTCACCCGCTGCTACGAGACGACGGGCGGAGAGCAGGAAGCGGGTACCGACAATGCGGCGGAGCTTGGCTTCCTCTGCCTTCTTGCGAACCTCCCATACTCGTGCACAGAGAGCGGGGTGACCGGCAAGCGCACCCTCCAGGTCCCGGTCATAGTCAATCGTGACCATTGCGCCGACGAATCGGTCAAGCGTGGAGGCGTCCAGTTGGTTACGGCCCACATACTGCCGGTCGGCGCCGGTCCCATAGGTGTTTGCCGCTGCAATGATGACCGTATCCGGGTGACGCATGGCACGAGGCTTGTCCGCCCGGTCAGGGACAGGAATCCAGCCGTTGGCGAGCGCGGCATTGAGCACAAGCGCCACGCTCGCATCCGCCGCATCCCACTCATCTACGAGGATGACGCCTCCACCCTCGTATGCGGTGAGAAACTCCGGGGCAACGTGCTTACCCTCGCCGGTTACGAGGTTGGGCAAGAGACGGCCAGTGAAGGCGCGCTCAGTGGTGCCGCCGCTGCAAGAGACAGCCGCGAACGGGCGCTTAAGGTCCGCCGCAAGGTGTTCCGCAATGGAGGTTTTACCGGACCCGGCAGGGCCTACAAGCATAAGGTTGTTGAACCCTGCCGCAATTTTCCGCATGACCCGCTTATAAGCGGCGTGGCGGGTCCCCTCGCTCTTTGCGAACGTGACGCCGTTCACCTTCCACTCCACAACGGCGGGGCCAGTGTTCTTGACGGCATCCGCAACGGCATTGGCTACAGCGTTGGCAACGTAGGCCGCCACGTTGCCGCCGACAATCTGCCAGAGTGCGTCACCGGCAGTAGGTGCGCCAGGGGTAGGAGCGGGGACGGGGACGGCGGGGGTGATAGCGGGGGTGGGAATAGGTGCGGGCATGGGCTTAGGCTCCGGGGTGGGGGTGGGGGTGGGTTCGTCGTAGGGATGGAGGTCGCGGACGGCGTCAGGGTCGGCGGACAGGTCCGGCTCCATGTCGGCGGGGCACTCCGCGCCGTCCTGATAGCGGGTGCGGCGTCCGGTGGCGCGGTAGGATGCCAACGCCTCTTGCGTGAACCATGGAAGTCGGGGGCGGGTGATGTAGGCGGGCGCAGCGCCGGGGCCGCGAGCGTTTTTGACAAAGCCCTTGCTGGGCTTGTCCCCGCATCCGCCCTTGTAGTTAGTGCATCCGGCGGCAATGCCGTACTTGGCGAGGACCCATGCAGTAGGTCCAAAGCACTCTGGGCAATGGTGTTGCGTGATAGCTCCAACGATTCGCGGCTCGTAGATGGGCATAGGGTTACGTCCTTTCGGTTTGGGTTGTTTGGGTTGTGTTGCTAGGGGGTGGCAGAGGGACAGAAACCTTGCGGCTTGTGTCCCCTTGTCACCCCCGGTACGCCGTTCACCACTGGCGCACCGGGGATGCCTGTCCCGCCTCTATCTGCCTCCCTTTCCCGGCGCGGTCGTCTACTCTCACGCAATGCCCGGTATCGGAGGGGGCGGGTATCGTTGGATAGGCGGTGTCTCGTAGCGTTGGGGGACTGTTCCGGGCACCCTCCCAAGGGTTGCCCGCCTCTAGTCGCCTCTCACCGGGGACCGCTTACACTGTTCGCCGGGGGTGGGGTCACCCTGCCAGCAAGGGGGAGCTTGTCCCCCCAGTGTCGCGCTTCACCGCCCCACCCGTTCTATACTCCGGTTGCAGGGTTTCGGTTAGGACAGCGGCTCCCGTCAGCTGGAACCCGTCCCCGTCTGCCACGTCTTTACCGCCTATCCAGTTGTCAGTCGAGAGGGGGTTGCCTTGGGAACGTCCCCCTATGGGGATGCGTGCCCTTGGCCTACCCTTTCTCAGAGAGCGCCCCGTCGGTTCGGTACCGCTACCGCGCCGCCGGGGTCCAACGTGCCGCCCCCAATACATACGCCCGCCATCCTCCCGTGTCAAGCTCCGCATGTGCTTTTTTTCAAAAAAGTTTGACACACATGCACATACAGCACAATCGTTCAGTGTGTCAAAACGCTGTACGCTTGTTCAGTAAAACCCGTGCCGCTGGATCACGTTTACTTGACACACGTTCAGGTGTGTCAAAAAAGTGTCGAATCGCCTAGGTTCAACGATCGGCATAAGGGTAGGGGTGCGGTAGGGGGTGACACCTTGCGCCGTCCTGCGGGCCTGCCAGAGCCCTTAAAAGCGATTCCCTACAGTGTGTGCCGTTGTGTGCTAACCGCCGTCCGACGGCATCCTGACTGTGTAGGATAGTGTAGGTTTGACACACACAACACACAGTGTCGTAAGGTGTCGGAATGGCTCGTACAAAGGAAGAGAGAGACGCACATCTGAGGCGAGTGTGGGATAGAAGGTGCCGTTGTCCTACATCCGCGCCTGCATGGCCAGCGTGTTGTATGGGTTTATCCGACACAGACGCACAGACTCTCACTCTATCCGACACAGTTACCAGGTCTGACACATTGTCGCACACAGACACACAATCCAGACAGACGGGTCCACAGACAGACCGGGTGGCAGACACCCTGACAGACAGACAGACAGACAGAGACGGGGTGGCAGAGACAGGGGGTGGGGGTGACACCCTTCCCCCTCCCGTGGGTGGGGGTACGATACCGACCCCGGGTGTCGAAATCGTCGGGACCCCCTCTCTAATATTCGACCCTAAATCCCAGCCGAGGACCTCAAAAATGACGAGTAAGCAGGCTAACCTCTCCGTCGTGCCTCAAAACAAGAGTGTCAAAACTCAGGACCATCTCAAAAACGTCCGACTTGACACAAAACTTCAGGCTGCTCGGTACATCGACGAGGCCTTGCGTGTCATGGTTGACCTGATGCGCTCGGCTGAAAGCGAGAAGATTCGCAAGGAGGCAGCCCTGGACCTCATCCAGATGGTCATGGGCAAGCCCTCCAAGCCTCCAGAGGAGAAGAAGGAGGAAAAGCCGCAGGTTATCGACGTAGAGGATGCGGTTTTGGAGGCTTTGCTGGAGGAAAAATCGACACAGAATGACACAGAATAGCCTAATCCTGTGTCAAATATTTTTTTCTCGTTTTACGAGGTGGTGTGGTGTGGTGTTATGTGGAGTAGAAAAACACGATGACGACCAAACCGACCCTTTCGCGTAAGCAGGCAGCCGAGGCCATGTGGCGTAAGGGCAACCTGCGCTACAAGCTGGACAACGGGCAGCCCAATCAGGGCGACTGCACCATCTGTGGGGCTGTCCACGTCGGCCAGAAGGGCATCTACGACGGCATCAAGGCCTCTCCTGGGCACAAGTGGTTCCTCGGGATGTCCCGTCGTCGCGGCAAGACGTACCTATTGAGTGTTTTGGCCGCTGAGTACGCAATCAGCCACCCCAATGCTCAAATCCACTACGCAGCCAGCACCGCCAAGGCCGTAAAGAAGATGGTTCGGCCCAACTTCCGCAAGATTTTTGCGGACTGTCCGGCGGATATGCGCCCGAAGTGGAATGCCGTGGACTCGGAGTACCGATTCCCTAACGGCTCCATCATCACGGTGGCTGGCTGCGACAACGAGAACTACGAGAACCTCCGTGGCACCGAGTCCAACTTCGTGATTGTGGACGAGGCTGGCTTCATCGACCACCTACAGGCCGTCTTGGACGATGTTCTGCTGCCGATGACGCTGGAAACCAACGCCACCGTGGTCATCAGTTCCACTCCCCCTAGGAGCCTTGACCATTACGCGGCGCAAGTGGCCCAGGAGTGTCAGGCAAACGGTCGGTACTTCCACCAGACCATGTACGACAACCCTCGGCTCACTGGGGAGCAGCTTGAGAAGTTTCTGTCCAAGCTGGCTGGCAGTCGGGATGTCGAGCAGTTCAAGAAGACGGCGACTTTCCGGCGCGAGATGATGGGCGAGTTCATTGCCGACTCTGAGGCGGCGGTGATTCCCGAGTGGCTAGAGCAGAGTTCTTTACTTTGCGCCGAGGTAGTCAAGCCGACGTACTTTGACACCTACATTTCCAGCGACATCGGCTACCGGGATGGCTGGGGTGTGCTGTTTGGGTGGTGGGACTTCAAGAATGCTCGGCTGGTTGTCGAGGACGAGCTGCTCTACTTCAAGACTCGGACGGAAATCGTAGCCGCAGGCATCAAGCGCAAGCGGGATGAGCTGTGGGGCGACAAAAAGGTCTACCGACTCATCAGCGACAATGACCCTCTCACGATTGCTGACCTATCTACGCACGGCCTTTACTTCTCTCCTACGGCCAAGGACGACAAAGAGAACCAGGTCAACCGAGTCCGCGAGTGGGTGCAGTCGGGCAAGCTGGTGGTTAGCCCACGCTGTCAGAAACTACTCTTTCAGCTACGAAACACTGTCTGGAACGAGAAGCGTGACGACTTTGTTCGTACCAGAGAGGGACACGGCGACCTCTTGGACGCCCTTATCTACATGTGCCGAAACATCGACCGTCAGCGCAACCCCTATCCCAACGACCAGCAGTTCATGTCGGACGACTTCTTCGTAATGCCCAGTAAGCGCAGGCAAGGCGAAAACCGTGTAGTGTTCGCCATGCTGGGAATCCAGAAAGGTAACGCCTAATGGCCTCGTCCACCGACACCTACTTCGCCACGCTGCCCCCTGAGGAGATTGGGCAGCAGCTTATGGCGCGGGTCAACGACTTCTACACCTACGTCCGTACCTCGGGCCTCTACAGTCGCATGTACCGTAGCTGGCGTGCGTACTACGGCCTTAACAGTCGTGAGGGTGGTGCCCGCTCCGACCAGATTACGTTCTCTGGAGAGCAGGGCGAGCTGTCGATGATGAAGGTGAACCACTACCGGAACATTGCTCAGCATCTCCTTACGCTGACGACGGCGCAGCGACCTGCTCCGCAGCCGGTGTCCACCAATACGGACAACAAGAGCCACGCTCAGACCATCCTGGCCTCTGGCCTGCTCGACTACTACAGCCGCGAGAAGCGAGTTGAGCGCATCCTCCGAACGGCTGCGGAACACGCCATCGTTTTCTCCGAGGGCTTCGTCAAGTGCGAGTGGGACCCTAACGAGGGTGCCGAGTACGAACGCGACCCGATGACCTTCCAGAGCATCCGCGAGGGCGACCTGAAGTTCAGCACGCTCACGCCGCTCGATGTCATCCGCGACCCGTATGTGGACTCGTTCGCGGACGTTAACTACGTCATCTGCCGTCAGTTTGTGAACCGCTACGAGCTTGCGGCTCGCTTCCCGGCCATGAAGGACAAGATTCTGTCCAAGCAGGCGCAGCCGTATGACGCCATGCGCTTCATGATTAAGCCGGTCATGACCTCGGACGACAACATTGCTGTCTATGAGCTGTGGCACCGCAAGACTGCTGCATTGCCAGAGGGCCGCCTGACCATCCTGATTGACGGCGACGGCATTCTGTTTGATGGCGAACTGCCGTATGCAAACATCCCCATTCGCCGCATCTGCCCTGGCGATTTGGTTGGCAGCCCCAACGGCTATACGCCGATGTTTGACTTGCTGGCGCTTCAGGAGGCGCTTGACGCGCTTTACAGCGCCATCGTCACCAACCAGACGACCTTCGGCGTTCAGAACATCTGGGTTCCTGAGTCGTCGAACCTATCCTACGAGCAGCTCGCCAACGGCCTGAACCTCATCAAGTCCACCGGCACGGCCAAGCCCGAGTCGATGAACCTGACGCATACCGCGCCTGAGGTGTTCAACTTCATTCGCCAGATTGAAGAGTCCATGGAGACTCTTTCTGGCGTAAACAGCACGGTTCGCGGAAACCCTGAGGCAAGCCTCAAGTCCGGCTCTGCGCTGGCGCTGGTGCAGTCACAGGCCATTCAGTTCTCCTCGGGCCTTCAGGCATCCTACGCGCAGCTCGTCGAGGACGTGTTCACCGACGCGCTCAATGTCCTCAAGCAGTACGCCAAGACGAAGCGCGTTGCCCTTATCGTCGGGAAATACAACCAGCACTTGATGAAGGAGTTTACTGGGGACGACCTCTCCAGCATCAGTCGGGTGGTTGTTGAGTCCGCTGGCAGCCTGTCAAAGACGACCTCTGGTCGGATGCAGATTGCTCAGGACTTGCTCCAGAACCAACTTATTCGAACGCCCGAGGAGTATCTGTCCGTCATCAACACGGGCAAGCTGGAGCCGATGACCGAGGCGCAGACTCGCCAGCTCTATCTGATTCGCCAGGAGAACGAGCGGCTTGCCGAGGGCATCAAGTGTCGTGCGCTGCCTACCGACAACCACGTTCTCCACATCAAGGAGAACAGCACCGTCCTTGATGACCCGGAGCTGCGGGCTGCATCCGAGGCTGGCGACCCACAGGCGACTGCCGTGCTGGACGCCGCCTACCAGCACCTTCTTGAGCATGTCGGGTTTGCTGCTGACCCTGCCTTGTTCAACCTCATCTCCAGCCTTGGCTACCAGCCGATTGCCGCGCCGATTCCTCCCGAGCAGGCGGCTGGCGGTACTCCTCCGTCCGCTGGCGGTCCGATTCCGCCCGAGATGGCTCCGCCTCCAATGGGGCCGACCCTTCCCATTCCTCCTGACGGCCAGCTCCCTGACCTTGGCGGCAGGGCTGTTAGCCCTACCTTTCCCAAGAATCCGGTGACTGGCCAGGACTGGGACCCCGCTACGGGTGGTGACGCCCTGGCTGGAGCGGTTGCCGCCAATCAGGTCCCCTAGCCATGCCATTCAAGAGCGAGGCTCAGCGTAAAAAGTTTTACCTTATGGCTGAGAAGGGCGAAATCCCCAAGGAAACTGTCAAAGAGTGGCAGAAGGAGACGGGCAAAAAGAAGCTGCCTAGGTACGCTCGCCTCAAAAAGCACATGAGCGGGGACAAGGAGTAGCTATGGCTGGCGCTTGGCAACGCAAGGAAGGCAAGAACCCTGAGGGCGGGCTCAACGAGAAGGGCCGAGCCTCCGCTCGCGCCGAGGGTATGAACCTCAAGCCGCCCGTCAAGTCTGGCGACAACCCCCGCCGAGCATCGTTCCTTGCCCGCATGGGCAACATGCCTGGACCAGAGCGCGACGAGGACGGAGAGCCGACTCGTCTGTTGCTGTCGCTTCAGGCTTGGGGTGCTTCGTCCAAGGCCGACGCAAAAGCCAAGGCTGCCGCCATCTCTAAGAGAAACAGCGGTCGAGACTATCCAAAGCTGAAGAAGTCGATGGAGTAAACAGAAGTACGCCCCACCCATTCCGGGCGGGCAAACAGACGTTCAACGAAAGGAACGCCATGTCCGATGTCCCTGCTGCTGCTCCTGCTGCACCTGTCGCTGATTCCCCTGCTCCCGCTGTCGAAGAGAAGGCTCCGGTAGAGGCCAAGCCGGAAACCCCTGCTGAGAAGAAGTATCGCCTCAAGGTAAACGGCCAGGAGCGTGAGTTCTCTGAGGCCGAGGTTTTGCGCCGAGCGCAGATTGCGGAGGCTGCTCAGGAGCGTTTCCAGAAGGCGGCTCATCTGGAGAAGCTGGAGCAGGCCATTCAGCAGGGCGACCGTCGAGCCATCCAAAAGCTGCTTGGCGACGAGCGGTTCCATAACTTTGCTGTTGACTATTTCAACGAGCGCCTTGCGGAGGAAGAGATGTCTCCCAAGGAGCGGGAACTCAAGCGCCGTGAGCAGCAGCTCATGGAACATGAGGAGCGCATGAAGGCGGAGGAAGAGGAACGCCGCTCCACCGTCATGCAGCAGCTTGAGGACCACTACGCCCAGAAGTTTGACCAAGAGTTCTCTGACGCAATGCAGCAGCTCAAGCTGCCTCGCACGCCCAAGGCGGTGGCACGCATGGCCGAGCTGATGAAGCAGAATCTTGAGATGGGGCTTGAGCTTCCCGCTGCGTCGATTGCTCAGTTGGTCAAGGAGGAACTGACCACTACCGTCAAGTCCATCATGGATGGGCTAGATGACGAATCTTTGGCTGCTCTTTTGGGTGAGCAGGTCGAGGAGAAGCTGCGGAAGCGCAGCATGGCAAAGCTCAAGTCTCCCGTCTCAAACAACCGAGCTGCCGGTATTCAGCAGAAGCAGTCTGATTCTCCCAAGGGCAAGGCCGATACGCGATTGACCAAGGAGGAGTTCAAGGCCCGTATGGAGAAAATCAAGCGCGGCGAGTTGTAGTTTGTGTATGCTTATGTGTGCCCAGGTCGGATACGGCGCGAAAGCTACCAAGTCCGACCAAAGCAATAGCAGCCTCACCCCGCGACTTTTTGGGACGCGCAAGCCACCCCGGAGAGACAAGGGAAGGCCGGTAGCACACGAATCTTCTCTTCTCTTTCTTTTGACTCTCTGGAGGTAACAAAAAATGGCTGGTGAAAATACTGCGGTAACGCTGTCTGCGCTGTTCAAGGAGGTTTACGCCCCCGAGCTGCTGAACCATGTGCCGGATGCGGCCATGCTGGTGAAGGAGCTGAAGTTCTCTGGCGTGGAGACGACCACGGGCGGCAACTTTGTGCAGCCTGTCGTCCTGACCCGCGAGCATGGCTTCACCTACGCCTCGTCTGATGACGATGCGTTCTCGCTGAATGGCGCTTCTGCCATGACCGTCAAGCGTGCGACCCTTCTGGGCAGCCAGCTCGTCGGCCAGGGTCAGCTTGGCTATGAGGCGGCGGCGCGTGCGTCCAAGGGCAAGGCGGCGTTTGCCGAGGCGACCGAGCTGCTGGTGGAGAACATGATTGAGTCGGCTTCGTACCGGCTTGAGCAGTCGTTCCTCTATGGCCAGAGCGGCGTTGGCGTGGTGCAGACCACGACCGGCGCGGCCCCTACGTCCATCCGCATCAGCGCGGCTTCTTGGGCTCCGACCACCTGGGCGGGCATCGAGGGTGCCAAGCTGTCCATCGTTGACCCGACGTTCGCCACCATCCGCGCTCTGAATGCGGTGGTGCAGTCGGTGAACATGGACGAGGATGACACGTCCAACGTCCGCACCATCACCTTTACCGCTGCCCTGCCGGGCGTGGTGACGGCTGGCGATCTGGTGTTCTTCGGCGGGGCCATCACTGGCACCGTGGGTGGCGCGGCGACGAAGAAGGAGTGCCTCGGCCTGAACGGCATCCTGACCACGGCGTCTGGCTCTCTGTTTGGAATCCCTGTGACTGGCGCTGGCTCCAGCCCGCTGTGGAAGGGCAACCTCTACAACGTGGGTGGAACGCTGACGGTCACGAAGATTCTGAACGCCGCCAAGCGCGCGCGTGACAAGGGCCTGAAGGAGCCTGCGAAGCTGCTGGTTTCCCCGAAGGCGTGGCTCGACCTCGTCAACCCCACGATGGACCCTGCGGCTAACAGCGGCGCTGGTCCTCGCAAGATTGACGCCTCGTACTCTGCGAAGAAGGTTGAGTACGGCACGGAGGCCATCGTCATCCACGGGCCGCAGGGGCAGAACATTGAGGTCGTTCCTCACGCCTATGTGCGCGAGGGTGACGCCTTCCTTGTGCCCTTCAAGGTCATGAAGCGGGTCGGCGCGTCTGACATCGACTTCAAGACGCCGGGGATGCCTGCGGAGGAGATGTTCATCCACCTCCAGTCCACGGCGGCTTACGAGTTCCGTTGCTACGCCAACCAGGCGCTCTTCATCGACGCCCCGGCGAAGTGCGTGAAGCTCTACGGCATCACCTGATAGTGAGCTGTTAGGCTAAACAGAGGCGGGTGGTTGGGGTATATTCCCGGCCACCCGCTTCTTTTTGGAGACACCATGCGCGACTTGGCAACTCAGCAGATTCTTGAAGAGCAGTACGGTCGTCCTGCCTTTTTGCAGGCAGTAACTCTTACCGCCGCTGGCTCTTCTTACCGCAGCGCAGCCATCCCAGCCGGAAGCAGGCTTTTGATTCAGCCGTCTGTTGCGACGACGATGAAGGTTGGCGACAGCACGGTGACTGCCGCTGCCACTGAGTGTGTTGGCCTGATCGCCTCCGAGAAGTTTTACACCTGCCTGACGATGAACGACACGCACATTGCGTTCTTCCCGTCTGGAACGGGCATCGTTAACATCTTCCTGATGGAGTAACGAAATGGCTGACGCTGGCCTGCCGTGGAGCATCCCCAACGCGGGGTTCAGCATCCAGCCAATCAACGGAGAGTTCGCGGCCTGGAGTCGCGGCTCTTCAGTTCCGCCGGATGGTTGGTCGGTTCTGTCTGGAACTTGGTCATCCACGTTCTCGCGGTGTCAGGGTGGGACTGGTCCGTATGCGGTCGATTTCGGGCAGGCTGGCATACCCAGCACGCTCGTCTCCGACTACATCGTCGTCCTTCCAAACACTCGGTATCTGCTTTCTGCGCTGTATCGAATCGTCACCGGCTCTGGCGCTGCTCTATCTCAGGGGGTCAGGGTTGACTGGTACGACGATTCGCGCAGTCTCATCTCCAGCAACAACGTAGACCTCATCACCAACACCGCTGGCGTCTGGACGTACAGCGGTTTGGACATCACTTCGCCTATTCAGGCGGTGTATGCAAAGGTGGTTGCAGGTAGGTTTAACGTCAACGGAAGCACAAACCTCCAGATTGACGCCATCAAGCTGGACCGCGCTGTTTACATTCCGTCTGGAGTCATCAGCCTTGATGACGTAACAGACGGGGTGACGTATGCGCGCCCCCGTGGCGCATACATGAGCGGCGGCATCATCAACGCCGTTATCCGTGGCGCTGGGACGGTAGCCACTGACTTCCTGTTTAAGAAGCCGAACATTGCCGACCCCGACACGTTGGATGGGGTGCCAAACGGAGCCACTTATGGCCGTCCCAAGCTGGACGCCCTGACTGTCAGCGGCTACCCGGACATGGACAAGGTGGTGGACGGCGCCACCTATGCCCGCATTAAGGGCACAATGCTTACGGCGGGAGAGGTTACTTCCCTGTCGCGTGGCGGCACCGTTTACGCCACCAGCACCTTCTTCCAGAAGGCCCTGGACAATCTTGATTCCGTCTTGGACGGCTCAAGTTTCCGTAAGGTCGGCACCGCCTACGTCGATTCCAGCAATCGAGTTACGGGTGTTCTTCGCGGAACGTCTCCTGTTGCTGGCGCTGACTTGTTTGCCAAGACGCTCGATACTCTCGATAACGTCACGGATGGCGCAAGTTTCCGAAAAGTCGGAACTGCTTACGTTGACTCCAGCAACCGAATCACTGGTGTCCTGCGTGGAACGTCTCCGGTTGCAGGTGCGGACTTGTTCGCAAAGACGCTCGACACGCTGGACAATGTAAGCAACGGGACCACATACGCCCGCGTTAACGCAACTGCGATTTCGTCTGGAAACCCTAAAACCGACTCGCTTGTTGATGGCACCTACGCAAAGGTGCTTGCCACCCAGCTTACGTCAGGCGCAATCACCAGCTTGACGCGGGGTGGTATCTCATATGCCACCAGCACCTTCTTCAACACCGGACTGGATACGTTGGACAATGTGCCAAACGGCACTACCTACTCTCGCGTCAATGCTACTGCCCTGTCTTCAGGAAACCCCAAAACGGACAGTCTTGTTGATGGGACATACGCAAAAGTTCTTGCCACTCAACTGACATCTGGAGCCGTTACAAGCCTGACGAGGGGTGGAGTTTCATACGCCACCACAACCTTCTTTCAGAAGGCTCTGGATAGCCTTGATAACGTCTTGGACGGAGCAAGTTATCGAAGGGTAGCTATTGCCTACGTCAACGCCAGCAACCAAATCACCGCCGTCCGTCGAGCGGGCGCAGACGAGTCGGTAGACAATCTGTTTAAGAAGTCTAGCGACACTTTTGCCTCGGTGGCGGGCACCATTGCCACCAGCCAGTTTGGCACCGGAGTAGTCAATTCCAACGCTCTCGGCAGTGACTCGGTGACAACCGCCAAGATTGCCGACTTGGCGGTTACTGCCGCCGAGCTGAATGACGGAATCAGCCTGTCCGCATTCGACGAGGAAACGGTTGCTGGCATCTCCTCGCGGACTACCGCCACCAACGCCACCAAGGGCGCCTGGGACGGCGCCACAAATTATATTCGGTTAACTCTTGCTGTCGGCAGCACAAACCCGCAGTTGTCCACCGGCCTCGCAACGGGCACCAGCACCAACCTAAAGACAACGCACGCCATCATGCGTTACCGCATCAGCGGTGGGGCCTCTGGCGCAGTAACAAAGTTGGAAGCCATCAACACAGCCAACGTGGCGCAAAAGTCCAGCACGGTATTCCTTGCAGATGATAGCTGGCACACCGCCGTTTTCGACATCAGCGGTTGGGCAACGGCTGGGACGCTACGCCTTGACCTCACCACAAGCGCGCTTGGCAGCACCGGCTATTGGGACGTTGCTTATATTGCCACTGGCATCCCTGGGGGTGGCACCGGGGCGCTCATCAGCAACGCGGGCAACGTGGGCATCGGCACGGCGAGTCCAGGTGGATACCGATTAACGGTGAATGGTCCGGCTGCGGGCACCGCTGCCGCGCCTGCGTCCCTCTCCACCCCAGGCGCCGCACAGGGCGAGCGCAGCGCGCTGGCGTTGTTTGCAACGTTCCAATCAACACCCGGAGACAGTGTACCCCGCCGCGCTGCCGATATCGTCGCCGGTTTTAATGGAGGCAATTGGGGCGCGGAGTACCTATCGCTTCACGTCGGAAACAACGGAAGCTCCAATGACACACAGGTGCTAACATCGGAAAAAGTCCGCATCCAAAGCAACGGCAACGTGGGCGTGAGGACGGCAAGCCCGCGAACAAATCTGCACGTCTACGGCACCAGCAACACGCCGTCTGGCTCTGGCTCGACCGAGAAAGCAATCTTTATCGCGGAAGGTAGCGCCACCAACGCCATAAAAATGGGGACCGACCCTGCGTCTCCGTTTGGCTCGTGGATGCAAAGCACAGACAAAACCAACAACGGCATCCAGTATCCGCTCCTGCTGAATCCCGTTGGCGGCAACGTCGGCATCGGCACGACGAGTCCAAGCAGCAAGCTGCATGTGGATGGCACCATCACCATAGGGACAACTACCTCAACCTACCAGGCTGGTGCTCTCGGCTATACAGACTCAAATTGGGGATTCATCTACAGGCCACCACGGGCAGGCACAATCGCGGCGCACAACTTTGAGGCATATGACGGCTCAGACCTGCTGACGGTGACTAATGGCGGCAAAGTTGGAATCGGCGTCACCGCCCCCGAGGAACAACTGGAAGTCCGCACCGCCGCCTCTGCCTACGGCCTCCTGCACAGCGACGGCACGCGCAAAGTGGGCAGCTATGTGGACACCACTGGCGGCTGGTATGGCACCAAGTCAAACCACGACCTAAAGCTGTTCACCAACAACGGCGCCTCTCGGCTGACCATCACCGCGGCGGGGGACGTTCGTGTTCCTGCCTTGGCGGGAGTCGGGAACCGAACCGTTTACTCCGATGCCGATGGAGGCTTGACTAACACGGGCTCTGACGCCAGCCTCAAGAAGGATATCCAATCCCTAGAGAACGCCTTGCCTGTGGTTATGGAGATGAATCCGGTATCCTTCTCATGGAGGGACCAGGAGCGATTTGGTCCGTATACCGAAGTGGGCTTCCTCGCTCAGGAGATGCTGGAGCTGGTCCCCTTCGTCATCGGCAAGAACGCCGACGACACCTTCACCATCGACTATCCCAAGCTGACTGCTGTGCTGGCTAGGGCGATTCAGGAACTCAAACAGCAGGTTGACGAGCTGGCAAGCAGTCGGTCGTAGTTGTGGTATAAACACCCACACGGAGGAAGTACGCAATGGACGCCAAGATGAAGATGAAGCATGAGGCCATGATGAATGTCCTGTCGGAGATTGCCGGAATGGCTCACTCCGCCATGGGCAGCAAGCTCTCTAAGCTGAAGAAGCCCTCCGTCTCAGTCGAGATTGAGCAGGAGGACGGCGAGGAGGACATGGGCTCTGGCGAGTACGCCGCTGGCGAAGAGGCCAATGACGAGGCTGCTTCGATGGACAAGCCCTCCGACGAGGAGGACAAGATGAAGCTGCTGAAGGCCAAGGCCATGATGGGCAATAAGTAAGGAGACGCCATGACAGCCGAGGAGCTGATTACACAGGTGCGCCAACTGGCGCAGCTTGCGGACGTTGACTCGGCTGATGCGGCAAACCCGTCAGCCGAGCCCGATACCGACGAAGGCATCCTCGCTATCGCAAACCGCGAGATGCGAGGAAAGCTGCTGTCTGATGTGATGTCCCTGCGCGAGGAGTTCTTTGTCCTCAAACAGGACTTCACCATTACGACTGCATCTGCTTCGTACCGCATCCCGTCCAGGGCCATTGGCGCAAAGCTGCGGGATGTTGTTTACGTCGATGGCAACAACAACGTGAAGCCTATCCCAAGGCTTCCTCCTGAAGATGTCATCGACCAGTACCGTTATGGATTCTGCATCCAGAACAACAGCATCGTTCTGCGTAGCGAGGACTCAAACGGAATCTTGCGAATCAGCTACTTTGCGCGACCCGGCAAGCTGGTGCTTCAGGGCCGTGTTGCCACGGTGACGGTCGTAACGACGGCTACCAATAGCATCACGGTAACTGGCGATAACGGGCATCTGCATCCGGCCAATCCATCTCCGCCAAACACTCTGAACTTCGACATCCAGAAGAGCAGCAGTCCGTTTGAGTATGTTTCTGTGGGACAGGCCGCTACGCACCCGAGCGCCCATGTCTTCACATTCCCCGGCGGCATTCCTTCGGGAATCTCCGTGGGCGACAAGTTTGAGCTGGAGGACGAGAGCAACTACGTCCAGCTCCCAGAGGAAGCGGCCAACGTCCTTGCCTACAGGACTGCGGCCAAGGTGCTTGAGGCGCTTGGCGACGAGTCTGGACTCCGCAGGCTGGCTGGCTCCGCAAAGGAGATGGAACAGGCAATGACCATCCTCCTGAGCCCTCGCGTTGACGGTAAGGCGCAGAAAGTCGTCAACAAGACCCTTTTTGGCAATAGGTGGTGGCGGTAATGGCCCAGACCCTTGAACTCAAGACGAGGGGACTTTCCCTCACGGACAATGTTCTTCTGGCTCCCGGCGGAGCCATGAATATGGCGAAGAACATCATCATGGACCGGGACGACACCTACCGCGCTCGTCGCGGTATGCCGTTGTCCACCTATGGGTTCGGGGCCAGCTATACCATCGACAGCATCACCAACTATTCTATTGGCAAGTACGCCTCTGGATTCCTTGGGACTGACACAAATAGCCCAAGGATGCTTTCCAGGGCCTCAAACACATCTGCCTGGGTTGCTCCTACCGCAAACAGCCCTTTCTCCAATGCTGTTTATTCGTTTGGCCCGCTAAACGCTGGCTCTCCGATGCGGTTTGCGGAGGCAAACAGAAACCTCTACATCACGACTTGGCAGGGCATTCAGCGCATTGATGCGCTTGGAGCTGCCGGTCAGCTTGCTGGCATGGCTCGGGCGCTTGACTGTGCTCCTGTCATGACCAGTCGCACCGCAGCCGGAGCTGGCACCTACAACACTGGGTTCTTGCAGCCTGACACGGCTTGTGCCTATCGCGTTGTCTGGGGGTACAAGGACCGCAACGGGGCCATTGTCCTTGGGCCTCCGTCTGGCAGGGCGACTGTCCGCAACCAGAGGTTTGTGGCCCGCCTTCAGAAGGCAGCCACCTACTCGATTGTTGACCTGAACGGCACCTACGCGACCGCCATTCCTGACTTCTCGCAGACCCTTGTGGCTGGCGACTTCATCGACATCAGCCCAAGCAACGCGAACAACACGGCTCCAACGCTGAAGACCATCGTTACTGGTGCAGGCGGGCAGACGACCGGCGCAGGCCAGGTCTATTACACCCTTGACTCTGCCAACGCGGCCAGCCCGAGCTGGTCCTCTGGGTATTCGTTGTCGTTCGGGATGCGTCCGACAACGGTATCGTTTGCTGTTCCTGAGGACTTCCTGACGCCGAGCTACGATGGTCAGTTCTTCGTCAGGGTTTATCGCAGCAAGCTGTCTGCGACCGCTGACTCTGAGCCGTCTGATGAAATGTACCTGTGTTACGAGGCGAACAAGTTTACTGGCGCTGCCGTAAACGGCCTTGTGCCTGTGTCGTTTACCGACATCACGCCCGATGCGCTTCTTGGCGAAGCTCTCTATACGAGTCCAACACAGGAGGGCATTCTCCAGTCCAACTATATGCCACCTGCCTGTGAGGACATGGCGCTGTTTGCTGGCAGCCTGTTCTTCGCCAATACGCGACAGGTGCCCAGGTTTAGCTTCCAGATTCTTTCTGTTGGCGGAACTACGGGAATCCAGCTTGGGGAGCTGTTGTATGTGGGCAATGAGTCCTACACGGCTGGTGCTGGAATCTCGGGGACCTACGGCCTTGGCGCGACATACAAGCTGTATACCGATGCAAGCCTGTCTCAGCAGCAGCAGCTTAGGCTGACAGCGCAGTCGCTTGTTCAGGCCGTCAACTCGTACAGCAAGATTGTTCGCGCCTACTACATCAGTGGTCCAACGGATGCCGCTGGCAAGGTCATGTTTGAGTCTCTTAACCCCGGATGGGTCAAGACGACTGGCGGTTACGACAACCTGACCTACGGCTTTGGTATTGCGTACAGCACGACCAAGACCTGTTTCATTCCAAACCTGACAGTCTCCACTGGGCAAACATACAGCTCCGTGTCAAGAAACTCGTCTGGAATGACAACGTACTTCAGCGCATCCTCGACACTGAAGACTGGGGATTACGTTCAGATTGTATCCAGCACCAACCTGACGAACTTCCCGGTTGGCCTGAAGAAGGTTGTTGATGCGTCTCCCGGCATCTACTTCGTCGTGTATGAGCCGTACATGGCATCATCGTTTGCTTCCGCGACTGGCGCCTATTACAGCGGCTCTGTTCGCGGAGACGATGAAGCTCGTCAGAACCGACTGCACTTCTCAAAGACCGGCATTCCTGAGGCAGTTCCGCTTCTTAACTACATCGACATTGGAAGCGCCAACTACTCCATCAGGCGCATCATGACTGTTGGCAACAGCCTGTTTGTGTTCAAGGATGACGGCCTGTTTCGTGTCACCGGGTACGATACGGCGAGCCTTCAGGTCGAGCCGTTTGACCCGACCGTCAGGTTGGTTGCACCAAACAGCCTGGCGAAGCTGGCAAACGCCATCTATGCATGGACCAATCAGGGCGTGGTTGCAATCAACGAGTCTGGCGTCTCCGTCATCTCGCGCCCTGTTGACGCGGCCTTGCAACCCGCTGCGCTGGTTGCCGCCAATGCCTTTGCCGCTGGAGTTGGCTACGAGTCAGAGCGCCTGTACCTCCTCGGGCTTGCGGATACCGTCTACGTCTACAACATGCTGTCACAGTCGTGGACGACATGGGAGTTCACCAACGTCAGGGCTGGCCTTGTTGACGACCAGACCGACAAGCTGCTGCTCTCTCAGAGCAACTCAACGGCCCTGAGGGAGGAGCGCAAGACTCGGACCTCGGCAGACTTCTACGATGCCAGCGCCTCGTTTACTGGCTCGTCCCTGTCTCTTGGGTTGTCGGCGCTCGGGTACTACACGGGCACCGTGCAGGTTTCTGTTAGCAACCTTCCGGTCGGCACTCTGTTCCAGGGGACCGTCAATACCTCTGGAGAGGCATTCTCTCTTTGGGTCATTGCCACGACCGTTACGGCAAATGAGTATGTCGTGCTGTTGAAGGCGAGCCAGTATACGGCCAACCTTGCATCCAACTTCGTAGCCAATGGCGCAACGGGCACTTACTACACGCCGGTCCCGATTGAAGCTCAGTGGGAGGTAATGACCGCTCAGGCCCCTCAGGCCACGAAGCATTGGCGCACGTTCTCGTTCATGTCCGAGAACAACGACTTCGGATACATGCGGGCAGAGTTCCAGTCGGACCTGTCCAAGGTATCTGAGTCTAGGACTCTTGTGTCAGCCGATGTCGTGTCAACCTCTGGTTCGCCTCCGACCAGAGGCACAAGCCATAGCGTGTCAATCCCGCGCATTGCTCAGCGAGCATCACGCCTTGTCTGCAAGCTAAAGCATCTGTTTGCGCTGGTTGAGTTCTACTCTCTCGGGGTGTCTCTGACCCTGGATGGCTACGAGTCGGAGGCCAAGGTTCGCCGTGGCTAAGGCTCCGAACATTAAGAGGCTTCTTGTTGAGGACTTTCCAGAGCAGTCTGACTGGATTGAGAAGCTGATTCTTCCTATCAACCAGTTGTCCGTTACGATTGCTACGGCGCTGAATCGTGGCCTAACGCTCAGGGACAACCTTCAGGTTGGATACATCGAGCTGTCTATTGACCTGTCACAGCCAACGATGCTGCCGCTTCAGGTTAAGCACGGGCTGGCTTCTGTTTGGGGTCTTCAGATGGTATATGCGTTTTGTTCGAGCGGCGACCAGACGCTCATTCGGGACACCTCCGTCGTCTGGGAGGACCTTGGAGATGGTCGCCTACTCATCAATGCCTTGCCCGGCCTGACGCTTGGGCAGAAGTATAACCTGCGCTTTCTGGCGCTTCCGAGGTAGCCATGGCTCTCATCCGTCGAGGACTTCCGCAGCGCCCTGATGAGGAGGTAATGGCCGATCAGAAGGAGGCCAAGCGTCCGTCTGGAGGCACAGCCCAGCCTGTTATGAAGGCATCTGCGCCTTCATTTGGAGCGCCGTCTGCTGGTTCGTCTGGCGGACAGTTTGGTCGGTTTGTGAGTCTTGGCGAGTACCTTGGTCAGAACCAGCCGCAGGCCGAGCGCATGGCATCCAAGGTTGGAACGTCGGTCGCAAAGGAGGGCAGGACTGCCGAGACTGAGCAGCGAAGAATGGCTGCTGGCTACGGAGGTGCTGTTGCTGGGGGGAAGACGCAGGCTCGCGGCCTTCAGGCGTATGCGCCTGAGCGTTATACGGCTGCTCAGCAAAGCTCCCTGTCTGCCGAGCAGCGAGCCAAGGGGCTTGGTACTACCGGCGGTATCGAGACTGAGGTTAAGCGCGCATACAGCGCAGCTCCGTCAACCGCCGGAGAGTCTCTGATGGACGCGGCGCTTGCTCAGCAGGCCGGTGGTCCTGGGTTTGCCCAGACTCAGAGCCGCTACGGCAACCTCCAGCAGATGCTCTCTGACGCTAACACGCAAGCTGCTGCCTCATTTGACAAGGCGCAGGCTGATGCTGCGGCTAGGGCATCTGCCGCAGAGGCGGAGAAGAAGCGTCAGGATGAAGAGGAGCGCAAGCGCAAGGAGGCAGAGCGCCAGCGTCTTCTTGAGGAAGAGCCAAAGACTGCGGCGCAGGAACGTGCTGAGCAGAAGAAGACGCCAGCAAAGACCAGCACTCGGCGCACCACCACGGACTGATGTAGTATAGGCACTCACAGGAGAACACAATGGCACTTCAAGAGCTTGGCGCTGGCGTAGGCGCATGGATTGGCAGCCTGCTTGCGGAGGGTCCTGCGAGCGAGGAGGAGAAGAAGGTTTACGACATGCTCGTTCAGAACATGAACGAGTACGGGGAGATTAACCCCGCCGTCCTCAAACAGGTTGAGGCGGAGATTCAGACCAATACCGAGTTCGACAAGATTCGGGAGGATGTCAGCCTCAAGGACGCCCAGATGCGGGCACTTGGGCAGATTCAGCAGGTGGCTCAGGAAGGCGGAATGACCGCCATCGACCGGGCTCGACTGAACGACATCAACGCACAAATCAACCAGCAGACCCAGGCTCGCCGTCAGGCCGTGATGACTCAGGCCCAGCAGCGCGGACAGGGTGGCTCTGGCCTGATGTACGCAAACATCCTTGGTGGCGAGCAGGCCGCTGCCGAGGCTGCGTCTCGTCAGGGCTTTGATGTTGCCGCAGAGGCGCAGCGCCGTGCCCTTGATGCCATGACCGGCGCTGGCCGTCTGGCTGGCGACATTCGTGGGCAGGAGTACCAGCAGGCGGCTAACCGCGCTCAGGCGCAGGACCGCATCAACGCCTACAACACTCAGCTTCGCAACGAGATGAATAAGTATGCGAACGAGGTTGCTCAGCAGAACTTCCGCAACCGCATGGCCGTGACTGAGGGCCGTACTGGCGCTCGCTCTGCGGTCGCTGGTCAGCATCAGCGGAAGGCGAATCAGATTCGTAGTCAGTATCAGCAGGCCGGGACCGCGATTGGCGGTACCGCTGGAGCCGCTGGTGATGTTGCTGCTGACGTATTCACTGGTGGCGCATACAGCGCGGTCGATGAGTTTGGGAATCCAAAGAAGGGAAGCGGATCCGGTAGTGCTGTTATCGGCGGAAGCGGCCCTGGCGGAAGCCTTCGTTAGGAGACAACATGGCAAAGCAGGACGATATTGACCTGATGTTCCAGGCCCCATTTGAGAGCCAGTATGGGGTTACGTCTCCGTATGGGTACTCAGAACCAGCAGACCCTTTGACTAGTGGGTCTGATAGGCCGTTCAGCATCTACTCGCCTGAAATGGTTGAGCCCTCAGGTGCGGCAAATGCATCTTCAAAGAGGCGTGTCGCCGGGGCAGGGAGAGGCGCGTTTACTCCGTCAGATGCGCGCCTCTCAAAGTACGACCTGCTTGGACCAGAGTTGTCTCTTGACTATGGCTCACTTGAGCCAGAGAAGTATCCAGACGAAGGCGAGAGTCAGATGGTGCAGCCCGCCCCTGCTCCTCGCCCTGCTCCAACCGCACCACAGCCGCAGCCTTCTCAGGGTCTTGCGATACCGCCGGATTTGCTGGAGCGACTGCGTGCAGCACGAAGGCGGGATGCAGCCGACACTCAGTCTTCCTCACTGGGACGGCTGCTGATGGCTACGTCCGCTGGCTTCTCTGGTGTGCCGACTGCTCCTGCGCTGATGCAGGACTACATGGCCATCGAGAAGGAGCGCCGTGGTACTGGTCGGCGTGAGTTTGGCGAGGAGCAGGAGCTTCTTGCCTCGGAGGCTCAGCGCCAGAAGGAGATTGCTCAGGCCAAAAAGCAGATTGCTGACGCCGAATCCAAGAAGCGAGAGGACTCTCTTCTTGATGACCCAAATAGCCCAACGGCCAAGCTCTACCAGAGCGTTGCCGTCAGGATGGGAATCCCTCCAGAGATTGCAAACAGGCTTACCGAGCGGTCAGGTAAGGGGCTTCTTGAGGTCTTTAAGGTCGATGAGGGCGGAAGGCTTCGCGCTGCACTTCAGGACACCAAGCAGCAGCAGGCAATCGAAATCCAAAAGATGCGCGAGGAACTTGCCATCGAGTTGGCAAGGATGGCCTCTGGCGATAGGCAGGCCGCGATTCGCTCGCGTGAACTGATTGCTGCGCTGAAGCAGCAGGGCGAAAGTGCGGCTGAAATCAGGGCCAAGGTTGATGAGCAACGCCTTGACTTCCAGAAGGAGAAGGAGGCTGACGCAAAGGTCGAGCGGATGACCAAGCAGATTCCTGCTCAGATGGAAAGCTCCGCCGCCAATCTCCGTAGGATTCGTGCAATCGTTGAGGCCAACAAGTCAAACATTCCAGGTGTCGGAGTTGGAGTCGGAGGCTTGCCAACTCTGTTTGTAAGCAAGGAGGGAGAGAACCTCCGGCAGTTTATTGACAATCTCAAGAACGACTACTCCAAGGAGCGGTTCGGAACTTCGTTCACGGCGAACGAAGAGAAGCGGCTTGATGCTGCGCTTGGGAGTATCAGCGCGTTCAAGACCGAGAATCAGTTTCTCAACGGCCTTCAGGTCCTTGAGGAGATTCTGTACGGCAAGCTCCGCAAGTCGTTTCAGGGGTATCCGAGGGAGACGGTCAAAAAGTATATGGACCGTCGCGGAGTGTTTATTCCTGGCGACCCGCTGTATGGCCCTCAGGGCGTCATCAATACGGGCAAGGTCCTTCTCAGGAAGGGCGATAAGCAGGTGGCTCTCGACCCCGAGGCTGACACAGAAAAGATTGCAGAGGCCAAAAAGAACGGATGGAAGGAGGTTGACCTGTGAGCAGTTTCGACGACGAGCTGGTTTCCCAGTACGGGGTGGACGTAAAGGACGAGGCAAAGCCAGAGCAGGAGCAGCCGGAGGATTCCCGTCCGTTCTTTGAGCGGTTTACGGATGGCGCTCAAGCCTTTGGCATTGGCGCTCTTGAGACGCTCACTGGCGTTGGCGTGCCTGCCGTCCTTGCTGCTGAGGACGTTATCCGTGGTCGGGCCCCGGAGGGTTACAGCAAACAGCAGAAGATGTACGAAGGACAGATGCAGGAGTTCTTCAAGAAGAGCCCCTATGCATCTGGCGCTGGTCAGATTACTGGAGCTGTGCTTCCGGGTGCTGCGGCTGGCCTTCGCAAGGGCGCAGCCATGAGTCTTGGTCAGCTTGCCAAGGTTGGCGCTGGAGAGGGCGCCATCGGCGCAATCCCCCGCAACATCCCGACTGATGACGAGTCTGCGCTTGGGTCTGCTGGCAACGTGGCGCTTCAGGCCGGTTTGTCTGCCGCTGCTCCTGGTGTTGTAGCCAAGGCTCCCGGTGCGCTGAAGGGGCTAAGCAATATCGCAGGCAAGGGCGCTGACCGTCTTGTGCCGTATGCCACCGGCATGAGCGCAGAGCAGCTCAAGAACCTGACCAAGGAGTCGTTCGGCAAGGGACTTGAGAACATCGACTACCTTTCCGGCTATCTTCGCAAGTCCGGCGTCATCAAGCCCGGTCGCTCGTTTGAGGATACGGCTCTTAACGCGATTGAGGAAATCCAGAAGAAGCACAAGAAGTTTGGGAAGCTCATCGACCTGCTCGACATGGAGGAGATTAAGTACGTCCAGCAAGGCGGAACTCCAAACGACATGCTTGGCAAGGCCGCTCAGAGGATTGATGAGATGGCCTCTGAGGTTGAGCTTGGCAAAAAGCTGAAGGGCATGCCTGCCGCCGCTGAGCTTCGCAAGGACGCAGACAGGCTCAGAGAGGTCGCATCAAAGGGGATGTTTGGGTTCGCAACTCCAGCA
>Ga0129333_10001002_pt1 | contig 24978 bp, 17 predicted proteins | sample CPB6_08_DNA_FD_94474 | JGI IMG/M metagenome (GOLD analysis project Ga0129333, IMG submission 94474) | Freshwater to marine salinity gradient microbial communities from Chesapeake Bay, USA - CPBay_Sum_0.6_0.8_DNA | ecosystem: Environmental > Aquatic > Marine > Coastal | place: USA: Chesapeake...
GAAATCCAGGACATGCCTGGTGAAATCTTTGACCTGGACATTCCTGAACTTAAAGATGAAGAAAAGTTCAACATGAATGAGTATCTGAACGCTAACTACGATTATTGAATCATGACTCTCACTTCTCTCACTTTTGAGGAGATTTCTGCTCTCCTTAAGTTCATTGAGTTTCACACTGATTCGTTCACTGATGAAGAATCTGCAGAGGAACTGAATGAACTCGTGGGGTGTGATGTTGACGCACTCTACAACAAACTCTCTGAAATGATGGATGAAGTCTGATGATTGAAATTGCTGCTGCTTACATCATCGGAATGATGCAAGTCGGTCCTAATTTGATTCAGACCGATTACATCAACGAAGACAAACAAATCATCACTGTTACTGAAGTCATTCAAGAGGTTTCTAATGATGACTGAATTGAATCCCAAACTTGAAATGTTGAGTGCTCGTGAACAACTCATGGAGGACATTGATTGTATCATTGAGGAGTATTTCCAAGAGTATGGTATCACAAAGGACTCTGAACTTGTGAAGGTCTTGTGTGATGCTGTCTGTGCAAACTTCCCCTCTAACTGATACAAACTCATGAATCGTTCTGAACTCCAAGATGCTCTCATTCAGCAAATGTTGGATGACATGGATCTCAAGACAATGACTCAGCTTTGTTATGATTATCTGGATGAGGGTTATGCTAAGTATTCTGATGAAGAATTGACTGCTGAGTGTAACGAATACTATCCTGAGTTGCTGGAGGGTTGATACAAATGCAATTCCAAGTTACTGAGATCGAGTTTGATTTCGATGATGATGCATTTGATGATCCTGAGGAGTTTTGTTATAGCGATGCAATGGATTTGACTGATGAGATCATCGGCAGTATTTGGGAGGCAGATGATGGTGATGATTTGGTAGAAGAGATCACCTCAATGGTAGGATGGTGCATTAAAAGTATAGACTACCGTATCATCCTTAAGTAACACAAACTGAGCGGCCGCGGCGGTCCAATCCCTGAACTGTCCACCAACTGACCCCAGACCCCCCTCCTGCCCCTTATACTGGTTTCATACCAAACGAAACGAACCCATGAAAGTCTACGCTGTGATCGGTGGTGCTGATTATGAGGGGCAGGATTTCGATACCCTGCGCCTGTTCGATTGTCGCTCTGCTGCAGAGGATTATGAGCAGGAACTGCAGAAGCAGTTCGGCGTAGATTATACCCTGCTGGAGGTGCGCGAGGTGTGCATGGAATCTGCAATCGCTGCTTAATTGATGGGAACGTTCCGCGCCCTATAAAGACGGAACACATTTAAACCCTATTTGTGGAACACCACACTAAAAAAATGACTTTCAACACCACTGGAAAAGTTCACTACGAAGGCATCAAGAACGAAGGTGATACTGCGAAACTTTTGATGCACTTTGATCTTGCATCTCTCTCTATTGTTCTGCTCGGCGGAACAAAGAATAAAGCAGATGCATTTGATCCCGATCGTAACATCAAGTGGACCATCAAACACAAGAAAGGTGTTAAGAATGGTTCGTTTGATTGGATTAACACTAGCAAGGTTTCTGACGTTGTTGGTGATACCTTTGCCCCCTTTCTTGAGCAAATTAAAGAGTATCGTAAACTCCCACAATCCCAACGCTCTGCTGTTTCTTTTGTAAAGCAAGTTCGCAAAGATTTTGCTGATCTTTGCTGCAGTGTTCTTGATTCTTTCACTGCTGAACAGTTGGTGTCTTTTATTCAGACACAAATGATTGATGCGAATAGTCAAATGATGCTCGCGTTGAATGATACTGTGAACCGCAATTTGTATGTCTACCAGGCAGACAAACATCCTGCAGTTCGTTACATTGAACTGGGTTACACTCCTTTCCTCAAAGGCAAGGCAAAAGGTTCCCGTCGTTTGCTCTTTACTGATGGTGTGAAAGAGTATGATTGTGGTCTGCGAATTCGCGTCACCAGCAACAATGGAGTTACTGCATTTTTGGGTCTGAGTAAAGCAAACCGTAACTCGCAAGTTGTATTCAAACTGCAGCAGGATAAGGTAGCAAAACTCCTGCAGGAAGTCAATGCTCAGGTGTACACTTACTGAACTGTCCACTGATCCCCCCACTGCCCCCTGATCTGAGGCATACTATGTTCACCAGGGGGGAGGAAGGAGGACCCCCCAAGGGCGGAGGTGAGGACCGCCCAACCCCAATCAATCGCTTCTCAAACCATGCGTAAGATCGAACGCCTGATGAACGCTGCTATCACCGCAGGCAAAGATTGGCGTCTTGATAACACTATGGTCACCACCGTAAATGGTGTTTCCCATGTGTTCCTGCACAACAACAAGATCGCAGAAGTTGGCGACAACTTTATCGTTTTGATGGATGGTGGGTTTCAATCTAACACCACCAAATCCCGTCTGAATGCTATTCTGCGTGCTCACGGAATTGGCGATGAAGGTATCTTCCAAAAGAACTTTCAGTGGTTCTTCAATTCCTCTCAGTTCGGCACGATTCCCTTCTTTTCGGGTATGCGTCTGAACTGAACTTTCACTGCCCACTTATCACTCACTCATCATGTTGACTGTTAGCACTGCCGACAATTCCGTTCCTGCTCCTTACATCATCACTCGTCAAAAACCTGGATTTGGTATTGCACTCTACTCTCACAAAGTAATTCTCAAAAACAAAACTCTTGGTTGGAAGTATCGCTATCTTACCTTTGATGGAGAGGTTGCAGTCTATGCTAATCGTAAGAAAGCAGCAGAGGCAGCAGATTATTTGATCGGTTTCTGATATCAATGGGAACGGCAGCGCCCTATAAAGACTCCACCAACTTACCCCTTTGATTTAACTTTCTCATGACCCGCGAAACTATCCTCGGTATGCTCCGTCAAGGTAACACTGGTAATGAAATTCTTTCGATTCTGGACATCATTGATAATGGGGGTGCTGATGATGCAACTCCTCAATCTTCTGCCGCACAACCTACCAGTGAGTGGATCGACTTCTGATAGTTTTTATGGTAAAGTAGAGGGGCACGAATAGCCCCTCTTTTTTATTCGTTCGTGAAGCAGTAACACATAGGACAGTTAATTTGTGCCGTTGTTTTATATTTAAGGCGGCCGTGTAGCGCCCCCCTTATTAAAAAACGCAAACTACCCTAACCTACAACGAACCAAAAACGCGAGAGAGTTATCATGCTGATTAAAAAAATTTTTCCAGAAAAATTTAACCCCATAAGGTTTATATACGAGGATCTCTATGGTACTACGATTGGTCCCATGGACGAACTTTATTATATTTCGATATGTTTAATTGAAACTCTGAGAATTCTGATATATAATTCTGTGGTGAAATATACCGAATATAAAAAAATTTCGCGGAGAAAAAATCATGGATAAGGTTTATCACATATACGCAAAGGAGAAGTGCATCTATCATTCTTTAGATGAGTCGGAATTCAAGCAAGTATGGGAGACTTTGAATAGGTTAGTTGAGATATACACAGAAGTAAGTAATGACGACTTGCAATACGAAGAACTGCAAGTCAATAAGTCAGTAATCGCAGAAGCATCTTATTGACTTAGACTAAATATCACTGTAGAATTGAACTGAAGAATTTTTGAATTTATGGCAAAAGGATTCACTGTTAAAGCAGCAACTCCCAAGAAAGCAGAGCTAGAATGGGACTATGAAGCAATTAAAGAGCGTATGCGAGGGAAGACAATTGTGTTTTGCCTTCCTGGTCGAGGATGCTCGTTTCAATTTCTAAAATCATTTGTACAACTTTGTTTTGATCTTGTACAAAATGGAATGAGTATTCAGATTTCACAAGATTACTCATCAATGGTAAACTTCGCACGTTGTAAGTGTCTTGGTGCGAACGTATTGCGCGGTCCAAAGCAAGTACCTTGGGATGGTAAACTTCCTTATGATTATCAACTTTGGATTGATAGCGATATTGTATTCAACACTGAGAAGTTCTGGCAACTCTGCGATCTCGCGCTTCCCGCAGACGGTGAAGAGCGTGAAGTAGCAGCAGGTTGGTATATGACTGAAGATGGTCGTACTACATCAGTTGCTCACTGGCTTGAAGAGGAAGACTTCCGCAATAATGGTGGAGTCATGAATCACGAGACTGGCGATAGCATGTCGAAGCGTCGCAAGCCTTTCACTGTAGACTATACAGGTTTTGGTTGGGTTCTAATTAAGAAAGGAGTATTTGAGAATCTCGAATATCCTTGGTTTGCACCTAAGATGCAAGTCTTTGAATCTGGTGCAGTACAAGATATGTGTGGGGAAGATGTCTCATTCTGTCTCGATGCAAAAGAAGCAGGATTTGAGATTTGGTGCGATCCACGCATTCGTGTCGGTCATGAGAAGATTCGCGTAATCTGATGTTTAACATTCTTTATCAAGGAGAGGTTCTCTATGAGAATCTCTCTCATGAAGACTGTGCAGAGATCCTTGAAGATATTGCTTTTAATTACTTTGAGGATCCTGAGAATAATATTAACCCTAATGAAATTAAACTGGAGGAAATCTAATGGCTAAAGGTGGATCTAATAAAGTAACTTTTCAACCCGGACCCCCTAAAAAGACTCGTCAAGGACGTTCAGCGCGTACATTACTTTCAGCAACTTCTCGTAATGGTAGGAAAAAGAAATATCGCGGACAAGGTAATTAATTCTCAGAGGCATTTCGATGCCTCTTTTTTATTATAAGTAGTAGTATGGTATCACCGAAGATGACCGGAAGCCGTTTGATCTCAATGTACAATAAAATATATGGCATATTTAAATCATAATCTTCCAACTTTTACTTGTTATATTCGCAATGAGTTCTTATATAATCATAAAAAAGGTCATGGAGAAGTAACATTATGTGATGTGCATTCTGTAGCATCAATAGAAAAACGTGTTCCTTTATTTGAAGCATTTTTGGAAAATGGTGTTAATTGGACAAGGAGACCTATTCATGCATTTTGCTGGAAACCCGATGTACCAGCTCCTGATTTGTTAGATTGCATGTGGTGGGATTGCTTTTCTCCTTATATTGATGTCCAAGTACGATCTAGATTGTCTGGACTGAGAGCCGAATTAATCAATTATAAAGGAAAAAAGAATGAAGGGACATATATGTTCACTCTTGATTGGTCTTGGGAATCAAAATCCACATTAAATACCAATTTTAGCGAAACTCCAGAGCATAAATGTGCTCATTTTTTTAAAATGGATAACGGAAATTATTACGCATATCCAAATAATAAAATTTTATGGTATGATGATGCATGGATTAGAAATAGAATCACAAAAAATCCAGGGTATGAAATAGATTTAACCGAATATTCTGTAGAAAACCGTAGAAAAATAGAGACTTCTGACGATTTTATCTACGAAATTAAAGAAATTCGGGATAGCAACCCCGTAAAAAGTTCTGATTTGTTCAAATCAGGAGAAATCTATGGAACAAAAGATGCTCAGAGAGATTAATAATGATGATTTGACCCCCAAAAAGCATAATTTTGTTATTCAAAATGAACTACATGAGAAAATTAGAAACGATGAAGATTATGATGATTGGGATTATGGTACTGAACCATTATATGAGATAAAAAAATAAAATATAGTAAATAAATAATATTAAATTATAGCAATTTAGATGCCCTTCGAGAAAAAACTAACCGGATTTAAGGACATAAGTATGTCCTTTCAATCAAATCCAATATCAAATGATTTGGTTGCACTTAAAGATGGTAGTGCTATTGCTAGAGCAGTTCGTAATTTAGTACTGACATCTAAAGGAGAAAGGTTTTTTAACCCAAATTTGGGATCGAATGTATCTAAATTGCTATTTGAAAATCTTGATGAGGCAACTCTTCCGATATTTGCAGATGAAATTCGTTTTGTAATAGAAGCTTATGAACCAAGAGTTGAAATTATTTCTATAGATTTGGATACACCAGACGACAATACTCTAAATGTGGACATTACTTACAAAATAGTAGGTATTGATATACTCCCACAGCAACTATCATTTGTATTACAGCCAACTAGGTAACGGATAGATAAATGTCCTTAGTAAATTTTTCAAATTTAGATTTCCAAGAGATAAAACAATCGATTGTTGATTATCTTAGATCAAATTCAAATTTCACAGATTATGATTTTGAAGGATCTAATTTATCAGTAATTATCGATACTTTGGCTTATAATACATACATAACTTCATTCAATGCTAATATGGTTAGCAATGAAGTTTTTATTGATAGTGCTACATTAAGAGAAAATGTTGTTTCTCTTGCTAGAAATATTGGATATGTCCCAAGGTCTAGAGTTGCAGCAAGAGCAAAGATATCATTTGTTGTATCATTTGAAGATCAAATTAAGAAACCAGTAACATTAACCCTTAAAAAGGGGATGGTTTGTATCTCTGCATCAAATTTGGGAAAAGCATCATATACATTCTCTGTTCCAGATGATATAACTGTTCCAGTTGTAGAGGGTTTAGCTGTTTTTAGAGATATTACGATTTATGAGGGAATACTATTAACAAGTTATTTTACAGTAGATCCATTTGCTCCAGACCCAAGATTTGTTATTGATAATGTTAATGTAGATACTTCAACCTTGAATGTTTTAGTTAGACCTAATAATTTAAGTTCTAGCGCAGATAGGTTTAGATTAATCAATAATTTATTCGATGCACAATCAGAAGCAAATATTTTCTTTGTTCAAGAAGTAGAGGATCAAAAATATGAGTTAATATTTGGTGATGGCGTTTTTGGAAAAAAATTGAATACAGGAAATTATATCGAAGTATCATATATTGTTACTAATGGATCTGATGCTAATGGTATAAAAAACTTTACTTTTAGTGGAAGATTGTTTGATAATGAAGATAAAATTATAACTTCTGGAATATCACCAATTGAAACTCTAATATCTTCCGAAAGTGGCGAAGAGATAGAATCTGTTTCATCAATTAAAAAGTATGCAACAAAGGTATATGCAGCTCAAAATAGAGCAGTTACAGCATCTGATTATGAAGCTTTAATGCCTTTCATTTATCCAGAAACTGAAGCAGTCAAAGTTTATGGTGGAGAAGATCTAGATCCACCAGAATATGGAAAAGTTTTTATTGCATTAAAACCAAAATTTGGACAATTTGTACCAGAACAAGTCAAAAGAAATTTAAAGACTATCCTTAAGGGATATTCTATGTCTGGAATACAAAATGAAATAATTGATATGAAGTTCTTGTATGTTGAGATAATAAGTAATGTATATTACAATAAGAATAAAGTATTATCAGCAAACTCTGCACAAACTGCAGTGATAGAAGCTCTCAATAAATATTCATCATCTTCTGAACTGTCTGGAACCGTTTCAAGATTTAAGTATAGTAAAGTTCAGAAAATAATAGATGATAGTCACCCATCAATTACATCTAACATCACGTTAGTTGAGATTAGAAGAGATTTTGTTCCCGAAATCAACAAACTTGCTCAATATGAAATTTGCTTTGGAAATTCTTTCCAAATAATACGCAATGAAGAATATGGATATAATATTAGATCTTCTGGATTTAAAGTTGATGGAATTGATGGAACTGTTTATCTTGGAGATATTCCTTCTGATGATGGTGTTACTGGAGATGTAGTTTTCTTCCAACTATATGGAACAAGAACTGCTCAGGTTGTTAAAAGTAAAGCTGGAACAATTGATTATGATAGGGGTGAGATAAATTTATTCCCAGTGATTATTAAGTCCGCAGAAAAAACAGAAAATTCACAACCAATAATTCAAATATCAGCTCTACCAGAGTCTAATGATGTTATTGGATTGCAAGATTTGTACCTAAAGTTGGATGTTTCAAACAGCCAAGTAATAATGATTTCCGATAGTATATCCTCAGGATCCGATCCATCGGGAACTACATATATTAGAACTTCAAGTTATTCGCAAGGATTCTTAACAAGATAGTAGTAAAATGAAGAAAAATACAGTAAAACTCAGTTCACTTGTCCAATCACAGGTTCCATCTTTTGTTAGAGATGAAAGTCCTTTACTAATAGAATTTTTAAAAGAATATTACAACTACTTAGAATCACCCGGAAATCCTGCGGATATACTTCAGAATATAGATGCATATAAAAAATTAGATAATTTAGTAAATTCTAAAGAATCTACAGTATTAACTGAAGAATTAGATTTATTCGATTTCACTATCGCAGTAGAATCTACTGCAGGATTTCCTCAAGATAATGGATTAATAAGAATTGATGATGAAATTATCTATTATAAAACAAAGACAGAGACCACATTTGAAGAATGCACTAGAGGATTTAGTGGAAATATTTCATATATAGACCCATCTAAAAAAGATTCTTTAATATTCGAAAAAACTTTTATATCTTTTCATGAATCTGGATCCGATGTAATAAATTTATATAACCTTCTTTTACAAGAATTTTTATTAAAAGCTAAATCTCACTTTCTTCCAGGTCTTGAAGATACTGAGTTATATTCTGAATTAAATCAAGCATTGTTTATAAAACAATCTAAAGATTTTTATAGTTCTAAAGGAACTGATGATTCTTTTAAAATTTTATTTAAAGCTCTTTTCGGTGAAGACATTAATGTTATTCGTCCAAAAGAATTTTTATTTAAACCGTCCGCATCTGATTTTAGAGTAACATTAGACTTAGTTGTTGATGAAATAGATGGTAATCCATGGGATTCTTTAAATAGAACTCTATATCAAGATCAAGATGGCGAAGTTCCAAAAGCTTTTGGAACTGTAACAAATATTGAAGAATTTAAAAGAAATAATACAAATTATTATAGATTGTCTCTTGATTATGGATATTCAAGAGATATTGGTGTAACTGGATCTGTTTTTGGATCTTTTAGTATCCACCCACAAACACAACTAATTAACTCTGTTTCTGTTGGCGCAACAGTATTAGATGTAGATTCTACACTCCCATTTGCAAATTCTGGTCAACTACTATTTAAATTTGAGGGAATTGATCTGGAAAATGAGTGGCTTATTGTTGATTATACATCAAAAACTACGAATCAATTTTTAGGATGTACCGGAGTTGATAGAAGCATAGAAGCAAAAACTTGGGTATCAGCAAATCAATATGTTTATTCTTATGATGATGAAGGCAATCAAGTAAGAATGAAGGTTAATGGAGTTTTATCCAGTCTTGATGTTTTGACTGATACTCCATACGCAGAACCAAATGATTATGTTTCAATAAAAACTTTAGGAATTGAATCTAACGATGTTAGGGCGAATTCTTGGATTTTTAATGTTCCAATATCGAATAGAGTTTTTCAAACGATAGATGAAGGAAATTTAAAATATAATATAATAACATTTGATGATTGTAATATAAACACAGGTGATTTGGTAGAACTAAATTTTCAAATTATAAATTTTGACGGTAGTAGAGAGATTATTGATAAAGAATTTGAAGTTAGTGTTGGTTCAATACCAGGAAAATCATTGAGAATAGTAAATGATAGACCGATCATAGACGCATATTATGTTAGAAAGAAACTAACAAAGTTTAAGGGAACGGATTATAATGCTAATGTTCAAAATACATATCAAGACTATTCAAAAAACACTTATGTAACTTCACATTCGCTACCAAATTATTTTAATGAGGATCTTTCAAATAATTTAAGAACAGTTATTTTAAGGGGAAACTTTAATAGTGAATTGATATTTGCACCAAAACATGGATTTCTCACTGGAGAAGCTGTAGTTTATAATTCCTTTTCAGACAATAATGATATCAACTTAATAAAGAATACATATTTTGTCTATAAAGTAGATAATAATACCTTTAAATTGTCTAGAAGTAGATCTAATCTAGACAAGAAAATCTATGTAAAATTAGAAGGTGTGGTGGATTATGCAAAAATTACACCATTATCTAATGTTGATCACACTCTTCTCCCTATTCAGGTTGAGCCTCAAAAATTAATTAGAAAAATATCTATACCAAGAAAAGCAGAAACTGTAGAAAATATTTTTCCAAATGATAGAATTGGTATATTTAAAAATGGAACAGAAATTCAAACTTATAAAACACAGGATAAAATATACTATGGTCCAATAGAAGAGGTAACTTCTATTGCCGAAGGAAGTAATTATGATGTATTAAATCCACCAGTAGTAAAAGTATCAGATCCCATTGGATCTGGTTTTTCTTGCTATCCAATAGTAGAGGGATTTTTAGAAAGAATTGATATATTAGAAACCGGATTTGATTATATTATTACACCAAAAATAACAATTTCTGGTGGAAATATGAAAACATCACCCATTGTTTTCCCAGAAATGCTCAATATAGAGCACTCTGAAATATTCTCAGCATCTTCTGCTATCAATTTAGCAGAAGATACAATTGACTTTAGAAAGTCTCATAAATTTAGAGAAGGAGAATTAGTCGGATACTATTCAGATGGGCAATCTGCAATAGGTGGATTAGTGTCTGGATCACTTTATTATATTTCCGTAATTTCAAAAACAAAAGTTTCGTTGCATTTAACAGAATCTGAAGCTTTCTCAAAAATAAATCCAATAAACATAACTTCATTATCCACGGGCAATCATAGAATAACATCTACAAATTATAAATCTATCGTAAATTCTATAAAAATTTACGATAGAGGATCAACACTTAATAATAATGAAATTGAAGTACCATCATCCGGAATCAATACTTCAGAATATACAATCACTTCACTAAATCATAGATTTAGAAGTGGAGATGAAATAGTGTATGAATATACACAATCTCCAATTTCTGGATTATCTACTACTAAAAATTATTACGTATCAGTTGTAGATGAAGATAATTTTAGATTATCCGAAAAAGTAGAGAACTCTAATAATCCAAAAGAATTATTTCTTAGAAGTGAGTATGTAAGAATTTCATCATCCCCTACAGGAACCCACAAGTTTAAGTATCCCCCATTGGTTATTAATATTGATGGTGTTTTGGGTGTAAGTTCTATTTTTGAAGATGAATGTAAGTGTAAATTAAATCCAGTCTTTAGAGGCAATCTAAAAGGTGCTCATATTACTTCATCTGGAAGTTCTTATGGATCTGAGGAAATTATAAATTTCAATAAACAACCTTCATATGAAATACTAACCGGCGAAGGTGCTTTATTGAAACCAGTAATATATGATGGAAAAATAATAGACGTAATTGTACTAAGTGAGGGTAAAAACTATTATTCAACTCCAGATTTAAAAATACTTGATCCTACTTTCTTTCCATTAGCAAAGGGATCTGGAGCTATTCTTACTCCAATCATATCCGATGGAAGATTAAAAAGAGTAATAGTAATTAATTCAGGATTTGGGTACAGCAACTCTACTGCTATAACGATAAGTTCTCCAGCGCAGGGTGCTCAATTTGAATTTAAGATTAAACCATGGAATATTAATTTAGTTGAGAGCTTATTATTAAAAGAAAAAATAACAAATGATGATTTATTTGTTTCGCGTTCAAAGAATGAAAGATATGGACTGCAATATGTTCACATTTATGCCCCAAGAAAACTTAGAAATATGGTTTATGGGGAAAAATTCGAAGAAGGAGTATTAAAATATCAAACTGACCTACAAAATGATACTAGAACTCCATTTCACTCACCAATTTTAGGATGGGCTTATGATGGTAATCCAATATATGGTCCATATGGATATGATACTCCATTTGGAGGAAGAATTAGACAAATGGTTTCTGGTTATGAAAAAATTGATACTGGAAGTAGACCAAATTATCCTCTTGGATTTTTTATCGAGGATTTTTCATATACTGGGAGAGGAGATTTAGATGAAAAAAATGGAAGATTTTGCATAACTCCAGAATTTCCAAATGGAACCTATGCATACTTTTTAACATTAGAAGCAACCTTACAAAAAGAAGGTCCATTTGCATTGAGTAAGCTACCAGCTTTTCCATATATTATTGGAGATTCATATTTCAGCAAGTACATATCTTTTAATGCAGAAAGGACAGCAAATCAGGATGAATATGGAATTAATGCTACAAAGTGGCGTAGAAATATAACTCCTTATAATTTAAATAAGCAAGAAAGTGGTTACGAATACTTATTAGATCCAACCAAATTAGAAAAAAATTATTCTATAATTGAAGCTTCTAGTAAAGGAAGAATTGATGGTGTAGATATATTATCTCCCGGAACCGACTATAGAGTGGGAGATCAGGTACTCTTCGATAATACGTTTACTGGTGGAGTTGGAGCTTCAGCTGTAGTTTCTGAATTAGTTGGTAAGAATGTTAATCGCGTACAAAATACCCTAAAATACTTTAGTAATGTTGAAGTATCTCAATCACCAGAAGTTAATGGACTAATTGGATTCTGCACAACTCCACATGGGTTACAAAATAGAGATAAGGTAAGATTGGTTGGATTTTCAACTCAATCCGAAGCAATTGTTAATACATTTGAATCTTTAACAATAGATGCAAGAGAAATAACATTAAATTCAAATGTTGGACCGTCTTCAGTTACTGGAATAGTAACATATTTCAATGTATCGGGAAAATTAAGATTTCCGTATCTATGTGAGAATGATATATTTCAAATCAATTCTGAAAAGATTAGAGTATTGAGATTGGATAATCGCCAGTCTAGAGATTTGAGAATATTGGTTGAAAGAGAATATGATCAAACTGTTGGTACAGCTCATTCTGCTAATAGCAAACTCTTTGAAATTCCTAGAAAATTTTATGTTAAAAATTCACAAATAAGAAGCACTCTTAATAATGTAAGTTTAAATAGAGAGATATATTTTGTCCCTCAGGATTCAGTTGGTTTGGGTACAATATCCGGAATTGGATATACTGCAACATTAGTCAATCCTGGCATTGGACTAACACAGATCACTATATCTTCCAAAACAATTTATATTCCAGAACATGGTTTAGAGACTGGTGATAAAGTTATATACAACTCATATGATGGATCTGATATAAACGTTTATATTAATGGAATAACTACATCTTTACAATATGCATCAAATGAAATTGATGGAGCACTTTTCGTTGCGAAAATTGATAATAACATTATTGGATTATCTACTGTTAAATTGGGAATATCAACTGATTCTTCATTTGTTGGACTAACAACTGATATTGGTGCCGATACATTATTTTACGTTGGTGTTGGTACTGGATATAAGCATAGCTTTAAAACTACTTATAAAAATATAATTAATAGCGAGCTTTATCATAATATACTTACAGCATATACTGATGAGGATAATGGATTAACTATTGGAGATTCTGTATCATTAAGTTTAACTTCAGTAGAAACAACAGAAATTGATATTAGATATAATGATAAACATAGAAGATTGGTGGTAAATCCAAAATCATTCAATGTCTCGGATATAAATTTAGATAAAAATACTATTAGTATACAAAACCATGGATTTGCTGCTGGAGATAAGGTAATATATGTTTCTGATGATAACAATGCTCTTGGTGGATTAGTTAATGATGAGATATATTATGTTATATACATTACTAAAGACACAATTCAACTTGCAAATTCATATTACAATTCAATAATTGTAGATAAAGATGATATTAACGTAATAAACATAACTTCTGCTACTTCTTCAGGTAAATTATTTAAAATAAATCCATCAATAGAAATAGTAAGAAATTCGAAAGTTAGATTTCTTTTAAACGACCCATCTTTGTCGTATATTGATGGAGTATCAAGATTTTCTGCATTTGAATTTAAATTATATAAAGACGATCAATTTAAACATGAATACCTTTCTGATGGAGAAACAAATTTTCAGATAACATATAATGGATCTATTGGGATCAGCGAGAACGCATATGCTGAGTTAGTTGTAACAGATAAAACACCATATACCATATACTACAATCTAGTACCATTAAAAAATACAAATATACCACTCACAAAGAGACAAATATTCTCAGATAATTTAAATGTTGATTTCAAAAATAGTTTAGTTTTTTCTCTTAGTGGATATTCGCAAAGGTCAAATGTTGTTTCTGCAGGAGCAACATTCTTTTCTATGGAGATGGGTATAACTCCAGAAAAGAGTTTCTATGATAAAACAACAGCATCTATTTCTTATGTGACCAGTTCAAGAACAACTACTGGAAAAATTCAAGAAATAGTAACGGAATCTGGTGGAGACAATTATCAAAGATTGGTTGGACTCGCTAAAGTTTTCTCTTCAACAGGAAAAGATGCGAAAATAAAACCAAAAAGTGATAGTATAGGAAAGGATAATAGATTTAAAATACAAGATATTGGATTTGACTATCCATCAGACCTAACATTAAGACCCACAGCGAAACTGCCAGATATATTAGTTCTGAATCAAAAGTATTCATTTGATCAAATAAAATTATCTGTAAATGGAAAAGGATATGTTGTTCCTCCGGATTTGATAGTAAAAGATTCTGCAACAAATGAAGTTTTCACTGATTTAATATTATCTAATACAGAATCTGGCGTAACTATCATCAAAAATACAAATAGCTTATCAAATAATACTCCAAAATTCATTCCTATTAATAACTCTAATGGTTTTTCTATCAAAAATATAGTTTTTAACTTTAGTACTAAAATTGTAACGGTTACTTTTAGGACTAGTTTTAGCTCTTTAAATGATTTTCCATTCCAAGTAAATGATAACATCCTGATAGAAGGATGTAAAACAAGTACTTTAGGAAGTTTGGGTAGAGGATTTAATTCATCAGAATTTAACTATAATTTATTCAAGATCCTGAGTATTGATCCAAATATTGGAGGTTCAAATGCAACTATAACTTATAGTATGCAAGACTATGTTTCTAGCGATGAAATTTTAGGCCAATATGATTTGGTAACTTCCAGTGGAATAGTTGTTTTAGAAAAGCATTTTCCAATTTTTACAGCAACAATAAAGCAGAATGATTTTATTGAAGGTGAAGAGATAACTGGTTTGACGAGTAAGGTTGTAGGAAGAGTTTCTAGATGGGATAAAATTAATGAATTATTGAAAGTTACTACTATAGATTCATATTTACTAGGAGAACGTGTTGTAGGATCAAAGAGTGGATCAGTTGCAGAAATTACTGAGATAGCAACCAATGAACTGGTATATAATGTCGATGCAACCTCTGTTGTAGTCTCTGGATGGAAAGATGAAACTGGATTTTTAAATAATTCTTTCCAAAAAATTCAAGATGGAGATTATTATCAGAATTTCTCATATTCAATTAAATCAAGAATTCCACTCCAAAATTGGGACACTACTGTTAATTCATTAAACCATCTATCTGGATTTAAAAAGTTTAGTGATTTAGTAATTGAAACCTCTGATTTATCTTTCTCAGGAATATCAACATCTCAAGACAGTGGCGATTTCTTATCAATTGCTTTCATATCAGAAGTAGTAGATTTAGATTGTGTATATGATTTCGATATTGCTATTGATGAAACAGAAACAATCGGAGCAAAATTAATATCTAATGGAATGATATTTAATAGTAGAGATCTTCAGGATTATGAGGAATCTATTGGAAATAGAGTATTAGTAATTGATGATGTTAGTGAATATTTTAATGATAGACCAAGACCAAATCCATACAGTGTTGTAACAACATTTAAACTAGAACAGATAAGATCAAGAAAGTTCTTAATTTTCGCTAGGGATAAAAGATTTACTTCAGAAAGACAAGTATACCTTGTTACTTTTATTCATGATGGAGGTCAAACATACATAAACCAATATGGTAGAGTTGAAACTGGTCCAATATTAGGATCTTTCGATTTTGATATTTTTGGCGATGAAGCTAGATTACTTTTCTATCCAGTCAAGTTTAGAGTTAATAATTATGATCTTAGTTTTGTAAGTTATGACGTTAAAGATTACATTTCTGGAGTAGGAAACACCTCGATTGGTAATATTGTTAAGGTTAATAGTACTTTTACTCCATTAAATGCAGGTATAACCACAACAATAGCATCAATACCTCTAGATTACAGAGCAACTAAAATTCTAGTTCAGATTGAAGATTCGTCAAATATATTTGAATTCGACGAAATTACTGTTATTCATGATGGAACTAATGTTGAGATTATAGATTATGGTCAAATTACAACCGAATCATTCTCAGAAGAATCTGTTTCGGGTATTGGAACATATAATGCTTATATAAGTTCAGGAAACTTAGTAGTCGATTTGATACCAAATATATTGTTAGATGCTGATGTAAACACGTTACAAGTCTCTATAGCAAGCTCTGCATCAGGATTTATTGAAGAGGGATCAATAACATTAAACACCTCTCAGTTAAATTCCGAATATGTTGGTATATCTACAACTTCTAGCACTTCACCAACTAAGATTGCGGAGTTTGATGCTGGATTCTATGATTATAATGGAGCATATTTAATTGTAAGTATTGAAGACTTAACTAATGAAAGATATCAAATTTCAGAATGTGTAGTTGCATCTGATGATAATTCAGCATATAACTCTGAATTTGGAGTATTAACCACTAATGGTGAAATTGGTATTATTACTTCTTTCCTAAATGGATCTACAACAGAAATTTATTTCACTGCAGATTCTGAAATAGACTGTGAGGTTAGGGTATATGTAAACACTATAGGAATAGTTGATACATTTAACTTGAATAATGAGATAGATTTGAATAATGCACGAGTATCTACTGGATATGGCGAATATGAAGGAACTGAGAGTGCAATTAGAAAATCTTTTGAGTTATTCCACAAAGGGAATCCAATATTCCAAAAGAAATTTAATGGAGAATCTTCAGACATAATTGACGTTGCAAATAATTTAGTACAACTTCCACAACATTTCTTTGTTACTGGAGAAAAAGTAAAATATTCATATGAGATCTTTAATGAGCCCATAGGAATAGCAACTACTACTATTTCTGGTATTGGATTGACTGATAAATTACCAGAAGATCTTTATATTGTAAAAGAAACTGATCTTAATGTTAAATTTGCATCCTCTGCTCAAAATGCATTAAAGTTAGTACCGGAAGTTTTAACAATAACTTCTGTTGGTTTTGGTTCTGAGCATTATATTACTGCCGAAAAGCAAAATGCAAAGGCATTAATCTCTATTGACAATATGATACAATCTCCAATTGTATCTACTGCAACAACAACAACCCTTGCGTACAATATTCTTACTACAGATGATATTATTAATGTATCAAATAATGTAGAATTTTTCAAATCTGGCGATTTCATAAAAATAAATGATGAGTTAATGAGAGTTGCTATAGTTGGATATGGAACAACTTCCACTCAAATATACGTTAATAGACCATGGCTTGGAACATCATTACAAAATCATTCTGCTGGTGATTTAATAATAAAAGTTGTCGGAAACTATAATATTGTAGATAATGTAATTAACTTTGCATCGGCTCCTTATGGTAAGTATCCATTAGGATCTCCTGAAAATAGACCAGACTCTAGAGATTGGACAGGAATTACAACAAATTCCACTTTTAGTGGAAGAACATTTATGAGATCTGGAATAGTTGATGGGACAGAAGAACCATATTCAAGAAATTATGTTTTTGATGGAATACAAGATCAATTTAATGGAATAACAACAGCGTTTACATTGACTGTAGATGGTGAAAATATAACTGGAATAGAACAAAGTAATGCACTGATTACTGTTAAAGATATATTCCAATCACCTATACGCACCGGTGTGGTTAGTGTTACTGGAAACTATTATCTTGGTGAAGAAAATGATTCAACTACAATTTATTTTGATGGTAATTCTTATTCTGATGGTTTGGACATCTCAGTAACAGGACTACCAGTATCCGGAAAAATTACTGCAGTTGGATCTGTAGGTGGATTTGGATATCAAACTCTTGTAGCAGCTGCTGGTACTGCTGTTGTATCTGCTTCGGGAACTATTCAATCAATTTATATCACCAATGTTGGATCTGGTTATCGTTCTGGAATACAAACTGTAAATGTTGGAGTAAGGACTTCAACTAACTATTCTGATGGTTATAATAAGATTGGTATTGCGTCAATAAGTTATGGAAGAATTGTAAGTGTAGCAATTACAAATCCAGGATCTGGATACACATCATCAAATCCACCAGAAGTCGTCTTTGATGACCCATTATCATACTCAAATATTGATTTAGAATATTCCACAACTTCAATTGGAAAAACAACGGGTCAAAATGCTAGAGTTAATGTTGTTGTGGGACAAGGTTCTAGTGTTATTGATTTTGAAATAATAGATCCAGGTTTTGGATATGAAATCAATAATATATTAACAGTTGCTGTTGGTGGAACTACTGGTATACCAAGAGAGTATAGAGGTAGATTACTTGATGGCGCAAATCTACTATCAGTAAACAAAGAATTTATTAAGAATGAAGTGGTAGGATTCATCACAAATACCTACCCAGGAATTTTGACCAGCACTGATTATGATGAAAGTATTTGTAAGAGAGATATTGGTTATGTTGTAGATGCAATTTCAAATGACTTAGCCTTTGGTGGTAACTATTATAGCGTTCAAGCTGGATTTGCATACTACATCGGAGCTGGTGGTACATCATATATTGATGGTGAAAAGACTGAAACAATAGCAGGTTATGATTATATTACCAATATATCACAATATATCATAAACAACGTAACGGTTCCAGTATCATATCAATCTGGTATATCATCTATTTCTCAGATTAAAGATTTATCCATTGATTTTGATGAATCCTGCAGTCCTTCATTATATGACGAAAATTGTTGCTCGGATGTTTGGTATACGATAGGAAATTATGTTGGTATAATAACTACAATTATTGGACTTGGAACAGCATATGCACCAACGATACAGTCTCCATACTCAAATCCAACTTTATCATTACCAACAACACAGAATTTTGAAAATTTTGAAGTAACTGTAGCAGATACAGATACTGACGAATTTACTGGATGGACAATAGGTGATATTGCAGTTTTGGATGATATAAGTCCTTTATTTAATGGATTTAGAACAAGATTCCCAATAAAAATAAATGGAATACAAAAGTCTATTAAATCAAAAACTGGTTCTCTGATTGATGTTCAGTCAACTCTATTGGTATTCATCAATGATATATTACAAGTTCCTGGAATTGGTTACATATTTAAGGGAGGAAGTATTATACGTTTCCCAGAACCACCAAAACCAGGAAACACTGCGAAGATACTGTTCTATAGAGGAACGGGGTCGATTGATGTTAGGGATGTAGATATTCTAGAAACAGTAAAACCTGGGGATAGATTAAGATTGCATAGTGATTTCATTGAGGAAAATCAATCCGAACGGTCTGTTAAAGATATTACAGCTACAGATTCTGTGGAGACATTCCCATATGGCGGAGAGGGTATAATTCAGAATCCATTCTTAGAGAGACCAGTTAACTGGTGTAGACAAAAGAATGATCTTATCGTAGATGGTCAAATTATTCCCAAATCAAGAGACTTATATGAAGCTCAAATAAATCCATTTACAAATATTATTTCTGATATAAGTATTGGTAGCACTTTTGTTTATGTAGAAAGTTTAAAAACTTTCTTTGATGATAAAAAAGAAAATGCACCAGAAACATATACTAATGTTGTAGATATAGTAACACAAGATGATACTAAATCTGCATATGCTTTAGCATCAGTTACTTCTGGAATAGTTACTAGTATTAATATACAAGATAAAGGATTTGGATATACAACCATACCAACAGTATCAATACATTCTCCAAAGAGTGGTATAAATACCGCTTCGGCAACAGCTGTAATTGTTGATGGTAAGGTCGATTTTATATCAATTAATGATGGTGGTAGTGGATATGATGATAATAATCCACCATTAGTTTTAATATCACCACCACTATCTAAGAGTGAAGTTGCATATCAAGTAGAATATTCTGGAGATTTTGGATTTATTAGTGGAATTGGTACAACATCTACAGGTATAGCATCAACTGCTCTTGTCTTTGAATTATTCATTGATCAAGATTCTCCACTTAGAGATGCTAGTGTTGTTGGTGAAGTTTATGATCAAAGTACTATTCAAATTGGTGATTATTTTGTAATCAACTCAACTAATATTGGTTTTGGAGTTACTTCCTTAGATATTAGTGGGAATGCATTGGTTACAGGAAATCAATTCATTGATAATGTATATCAAGTTGCTGGTATTGATCTTGAACCATATCAAGTAAATGTTTCTGAGATAATTGCCGATACTGCTAGATATGCATCATTTGCTATAGGAAGTGGTTCTTCCGTAACTGTTACCGAAGAAGGGACTTTAATAGTTGTTGATAGGATAAAAGTTATTGCTCCTATAGAAGATCTAAATGGATTAGTAATTAATGAGTTCTTATCAAGAGAATTTTTTGGAGAATATACTTGGGGTAAGGTATCTAATTTAATTAGACCAAATCCAGAAGAATATTCAATATATAAAGACAATGGATTATTGGGAATTTCAACTTCCCCAATAGTAAGAAGAACTAATGCTCTAAAATCTATAAATTACCTATCATAAATAATTAACAAAAATTACTAGAAATGGCTGCAATAATAACTGATCAAATTAGAATATTAAATGCAAAAAATTTCGTGTCCCTTGCCGAGGACTCAGAAAATAATAAATTTTATGCTTTTTTGGGATTAGCTAATCCAACTGATTATTCCTCCAGTTGGGACTCAAATCCACCATCCCCTAGAGACTCTTTTGAACAGGAGTCTGATATATGGGATACTATGATTGCCTTGAAAAAGATAAATGCTGATGATATCAGACAGGTTATAAGGAAAATAACTTGGAATTCTGGTACTACTTACGACATGTATAGGCATGATATCAGTAGGAATAACTTAGCAAAACCATCAAACGCAACAAATTTGTATTCATCCAATTTTTATGTGATGAATAGTGATTATAGAGTTTATATTTGCTTGCAAAATGGTACAACTCCAGAAACACCTGAAGGAAAACCATCTCTAGATGAACCATTATTTACTGATTTGGAACCAAAGTCTGCTGGGGATAGTGGAGATGGGTATATTTGGAAATATCTTTATACTATTAAACCATCAGATATTGTAAAATTCGATTCTGTTAATTTCATACCAGTTCCAAAAAATTGGGAAACTGATATTGCTAATGATCCAATAAGACAGAACGCACAATCTAGTGGACAATTAAAAATAATTACGATTAAAAATAGAGGTGTTGGACTTGGAACAGGAGGTATTACTTATACAAATATTCCAGTAAAAGGTGATGGATTTGGTGCTAAAGCAACAATTATAGTAAACAATGATGCAAAAGTTGAAGATATTTTTATCTCTGATGGTGGATATGGATATACACATGGAAGAGTTGATTTAACTGCAACTACATTTCCACCAGGAATTACTACACCAGAGTTTGATGTTATTATACCACCAACTGGAGGACATGGTTACGACATCTATAGAGAATTGGGAGCAACCAATGTTCTAATGTATACTAGGATTGAAAATGATACTGAAAATCCAGATTTTATAGTAGGAAATCAAATTTCTCGTGTTGGAATCGTTAGAAATCCATTAGTATCTGGTTCTTCTGAAACTTTATTAAATCTTGATAAGGTCAGTGCTCTATATGCATTAAAATTAACAGGAATTGCATATAGCTTTACTACTTTTTCTCCAGATTCTTTTGTAACACAGACTATTGGTGTCGGAAGTACTGCTGTTGGTAGGGTTGTTTCTTATGATGATGCAACTGGAGTTTTAAAATACTGGCAGGATAAATCCTTAGTTGGATTTAATAGTGATGGTAGTCAAAAAATCCCTACTTATGGATATAACTTAAATAGATTTACTGACGTTCCTGATGATGGGGGAGAGATAATTGTTAAGGGTGGATCAAGTAATCTATCAATAGATGTTGATTTTACTGGGATAACTACCACGATAAATAATAAGACATACAACCTTGGCCAGTTTTTTGAAGAGGGAATTTCTCAACCAGAAGTTAAGAAATACTCAGGTGAAATAATTTATGTAGATAACAGACCTTCGATCACAAGATCAAAAAGCCAAAAAGAAGACATTAAGGTTATTTTGCAATTCTAAGTTAAAACACCATGCCACAAGAACTAGACTTAAATATCTCTCCATATTTTGACGATTTCAAAAGAGACAATAATTATCATAAAGTTTTATTCAAACCTGGATATCCAGTTCAAGCTAGAGAATTAACTACTTTGCAGTCTATGCTGCAAAGTCAGATTGAAGAGTTTGGAAATCATTTCTTCAAGGAAGGGTCATTAGTTACTGGTGGCGGAGCGACTTATATTCAAGATTTGCCTTGCGTATTACTTCAGGCAAGTTATCTTGGAACTCCCATTGATTCCTACATGTATTCTTTATTGAATAAAACAATACGAGGAGCTAAGAGTGGAATAAGAGCAGTTGTAATGGGAATACTTCCCGAAGATGATTCAACTAGGAATATTAATACACTATACATATCATTTTTAAGTTCTGATAGCAGATCATCATCTTTCACTGGTTTTGCTCCAAATGAAGCAATTATTGTGGAAGAACTAGTTGATACATCAGACACTACTGATGATTCAACAGCAGAAAATGAGGATGATGGAATTGATCCTGATTTGGAAAATCCAATAGTATTTCAACCTGGATCTAGAGTTGCTCTAACTGTTGAAGGAAATCCAAATGGAATTGGATCTGGTGTTAAAATTGAAGATGGCGTATATTATCTTAGAGGGCATTTTGTTAGTGTAGATAGTGAATTCTTACTTCTAGATCAATATACAAATCAACCATCATATAAAATTGGTTTTGAAATAAGTGAAGAAATTGTAACATATAATGATGACGATAACCTAGTAGACAACGCCCAAGGATTTACAAATTTTTCTGCGCCTGGAGCAGATAGATTTTCAATAACGGCAGAACTAATAAAATTACCACTTAATTCCACCAATTTGGAAAAATTTGTCCAAATAATGGAAGTTAGGAATGGAGTGCTAATAACTCAGAATAGAGATACAGAATATACTAAAATTGCAGATGAACTAGCCAGAAGAACCTATGACCAATCAGGTGATTTCTATGTAAAAGCACCTTCATTATTTGTGAGACATTCCTTAAATAATAGAAAAGGTAATGATGGTTTATATTTTGAAACAGAATCCACTGATATGGGTTTCAAACCATCAGATAATAAGGGAATATACAAAATATCTCCGTTAAAAGCTTATATAAAGGGATATGAAGTTGATGTAATTTCTCCGGTTTTATTAGATTTTGAAAAACCAAGAACCATTAGAACATTAAACAATCAAGGTGTAATTAATTACACTGGGCCAACATTTACTGTAAATAGAGTATATGGTAGTCCAACATTAGGTTTATCAACATCGTTCTTCTTATCTCTTAGAGATGAAAGAGTGGGAGCATCTCAGTCAACTGCTCCAGGTAAAGAAATTGGTATATGTAGAATATATGATTATGCATTAGAATCCGGAAGTTACAATGCGGCATTCCCAGACTTAAATCAATGGGATGTATCATTATATGACATCCATCCATATGTTGATATTACAATTAATGAGCCATTATCTTTACAAGTACCAACTCATATCAAAGGAAAAGCAAGTGGGGCAACCGCTTTCCTAAGATATTCAGTAACAAATTCAGGTATTATCACTGCTTACAATGTAAGGGGTAAATTTTCTATTGGAGAAAAATTAATATATGATGGTATAGAGGATACTAGAGTAACAACTTCGACAAAACAGTATTCTGTATCTGATGTAAAATCCATATATGCACTAAATGATAATGGATATCCATTTACAGCTGATGTATTGCAGTCTCCTGCACTAAATGTTGGGCAAGTAACGATTACTCCATCTAGTGGAGGTATATCCACAGTAACATCTTCTAATTATTCATTTACTAATAATGTTTTTGAAGGAAATATTGTTGCCTATTCAAATCCATCCTATCAGGATATAACATACTCTAAAGTAGTAAGTGTTTCTACAAATACAATAACAATTAGTTCGGTTCAAACTGTTACTGGACTATGCAATGGAATTCTACCCGCATCACAAATAACACCATCAGATTTTAGAGTACTAAAATCTTCTCTGCAAAATTCTCTCGATAGCACTTTATACACAACATTACCAAAGAGATTCGTTTCAAATGTAGATGTTCTCGATGGTTCTCTGACTGTAAAGAAATCTTTTGACGTTTCTATAACAAATAATCAAACTAATACAATTTCAGCTGGAAGTAATGGAATTTTTCTTCCTTTTGATGAAGAAAGATATGTTTTAACAAGAGATGATGGAACTATAGAACCACTTAGTTCAGATAAGTTTGCATTTTCTGATGGAAATAGGGAAGTAACAATTGTTGGATTAGGTACGAATGTTACGGGAACCTTATTAGCAACATTAACGAAAACAAAGGTAAAATCTAAGAAAAAAATAAAAAATAAAATAAAATCTATTATAATAGATAAATCAAAGTATTCCTATTCTGGTATAGGAACAACTACAAGTAATGATGGACTTCAGTTTGGTAATTTCCCATATGGATCTAGAGTTCAGGATGAGGAAATATCATTAAATTGGCCAGATGTTACAAAAATATACGGTGTGTATCAATCGGATGATACTGCTGAACCAGATATTCGTAAAATGGTTATAACAAACCTTAGTGGAAATACAGCAAAAACAACCGATCTTCTTATTGGAGAAGAATTTTTAGGAAGTACAAGTGGTGCTGTAGCAATATATGCTGAAAGGATATCCGATTCCAGAATAGGATTTATATA
>Ga0129333_10001003_pt1 | contig 24937 bp, 32 predicted proteins | sample CPB6_08_DNA_FD_94474 | JGI IMG/M metagenome (GOLD analysis project Ga0129333, IMG submission 94474) | Freshwater to marine salinity gradient microbial communities from Chesapeake Bay, USA - CPBay_Sum_0.6_0.8_DNA | ecosystem: Environmental > Aquatic > Marine > Coastal | place: USA: Chesapeake...
CAGTATACTATTAAGCTAGAGCAAGCCGACCAGGTAAGCTATAATAAAGCCGGATCCGGTAGCTATGGTAAACCCGAAGATCCAGAGACCAGGGCACGTATAGCGCGTAGCGTTTGTATCGACGCGGCGGTAGCTTTACACGTGGGCCTAGGGCTTAGCCCGGAGCCTTACGACGTAGTAAATACAGCGCTTTATTTTCAGCACTACATAGAGACCGGGCAAAACTTACACGCCGACGGCGCTACCGACGCTATTAAAAACCGCGACAGCGATAACGACGTAATACCCTTTTAATTTTTAAAACTATGGTAAGAGACGTAACTATAACGAAAGTAAGAGCGTTAATTTTTGACCTCGTTAACTTTAAAATTTTAGACGGCGATATATACGACGTTAGTAAAAAGTATAACCTAGACGTTTACCACCTGGCTAATATGCGTACGCTAGGCTGGTTAACCTACGACAAAAAGCGAAACGTAACCGTATGGCAAATTAAGGAGCGCGTTAACGTGGAAGAGTTAACCGGTATAGTAATAGCTGAGTACGGTAAAACTAAAAAGCGCGTAGGTCGATCCAAAGAGGCCGCTTTTACCTGGGCGCCTCCGGAGTATAAGCCGGTACCGGTAACCACTAAGACAAAAGTAAAGAAAAAAGTAAATTTTATAACCAAATTAAAAAACGCTATTTATGGCTTACTGCAACGAAAATAAAAACTTTGTAAAGTTTATACGTCAGTACTTTAAGACTACGTACGAATTTAAAAACGCTATGGGTATAAGCTGGCCCACAGCGAAACGCTGGGAGGCCTGGCCGGCTTTAATGAGCCTACCAGCCGTATATAAGTTAAGCGAGTTAACCGGGGTAAAACCCGGTACACTCGTAGAGTATATATATACCTGGCAATATAACAGCGTAGAAAACCCCGAAAATATAGCTTACGAGTATGGCGAATAATTTTTTTTACGCGATGCGTAATATATTAGAGCTCGTAGAGCCTAATAATAGAGCCGAGGTAATGGCTACTATAGAGCGAGTAATAAATAATATACACGCCGAAAATTTACGAGTATTAACCGCTATAAATAGCTGGGCCGAAAATAATGGCATAGTAGAGCGCGTAGACCTAGACGCCGACCTCGAGAAAATACTAGAGAGCGTTAGCGAGACGCTGGGCGTACCTATCGCCTCTTTAATGGCGCCGACGCGTAAACGTCCGGTAGTAGAGGCTCGCCAATACTGTTACTGGTTATTACATAAATTACACCCTAGGCTATCGCTGAGCGCTACCGGTCTATTATTTAATAAAGACCACGCGACAGTTATACACGCCAGGCGCGAATTTATGGCCCTTATAGAAACGAGCCCAGACTACTACGGTAAGCTCGAGCTTATAATAAAAAATTTACGTACTCGAGGTATAAATTTAGTTCCGGCGTTTGTAGATTTGTCAAACCAAAGGCAAAAAAAAATAAATGAAAGGAAAGCTAAACGAGACGCTAAGAGCTTGTAGCTATGAGGCTATAGGTGTATATACCTACCTGGCTAATTACTGCTACCGGTTAAACTTATATAGTATAGTCAGCGAAGACGTACTAGTAATAGATTTTATAAATAGCATAAAGCCAGCTCCGTATTTAGACCGGGTTTTAATAGAGCTAGAGGCCGTAGGTTTAGTTATCTACGGCCCTTACTCTATAATTATAAAGGAGCTAGTACCTAAAGAGGTGCGAGACCACAGCCTAGACGATGCGCTAGGCGGCGTTTGGTTAGCCTGGATCGAATATAAAGCTACAGAGAAAAAAAGCGCGTATAAGTCAGCTATAAGCGAGCGCCGAGCGTACGACCTATTACTAAGAGAGGTTAACGGCGACGAAAATTTAGCCGCCGGTGCCTTAGTTAACGCTATGGCTATGGGTTGGCACGGTAGTAATACCGACGTATATTTGCGACGATTAAATAATACTAAAAACCAAAGTAAAAATGAAAGTAACCAAAGTAATAAGCTCGGACGTATCGACCGCGACCAGCTTACCGACTGGCTTAAAAGTTGAAGACCAGGAAATAATTAAAGCGAGATCCGGGCCTAAGCTGAGCGAGTTAAATATAAGTCAGTTTAAACACGTGCTAGTACGGCCCTTAGTTATTACCGGTATCAAAACTTTACCCAGCGATGAGGAAATAAACCTATTATATAACCAGGTGCTAAAATACTATCGAGCTGTAACGGTTAGCGATTTTTACCTAGCGTTTGAGTTAAACGCGTTAGGTAGAGACTGGCCGCGTATAGAACACTACGGCCTATTAAATTTACAGTTTATAGCTAGCGTAGTCGACGCGTACCAGGGCCGGAAAGGTAAAGCTAATTTAGAGCTAACTAAAGTAGAAAACCGAGAGCGCCTAAACCAAAACGTAACGGCTCCGGAAATTAGCCTAGAGGAACGTAAGACAATTATTAAAGATATGCTAGAGCGAGACCGCGAGCGTTATATAAACGGTAAAGGTGTTAACGAAATTTACGGCGGCGTTATATGCTCGTACGTTATTACTAAATTATACGAGCTGGATATAGTTAACGATAATCTTTGGAGCGATAGCACTTGGAGCGCTATAAAAATTAAAGCGCGTACTAACGTAAATAACGACTACGCTAGTAGGCGTAAAAAAGTAATACACGACGTAGAAAAAAGAGAGTTTAAAACAGATTTCAAGCTAGAGGTATTTAGACTTTTATACCTGGATATTTTAGTAGCTAAAGATAAGTACGACCTAATAATAAGTAAACTATGAGCTTTAACTATAATTGGACGCTAAAAGACGCCGTATTTACTAAAGATAAAGGTACCGTTTTTAGTTGTTTTGCTTGCGGAGGCGGCTCTACTATGGGTTATAAATTAGCCGGTTTCGACGTTATCGGTTGTAACGAAATAGACCCTAAACTAATAGAGGTATATAAATTAAATCATAACCCTAAATACGCTTTTAATGAGCCTATACAGACGTTTAAAAACCGCGAAGACCTACCAGCTGAGCTATTTAATTTAGATATATTAGACGGCTCGCCTCCCTGCTCGGCGTTTTCTATGGCTGGCTTACGTGAAGAGGTATGGGGTAAAAATAAACATTTCAGAGAGGGGCAAGCTGAACAAGTACTAGATACTTTATTTTTTGATTTTATAGACCTAGCTAAGCGTTTACAGCCTAAAGTAGTAATAGCCGAAAATGTAAAGGGTCTATTATTGGGCGACGCCATAAATTACGTAAAACGAATTTACAAAGATTTAGAAAGCGCTAACTATTACGTTCAACACTTTCTACTAGATGCTAGTACTATGGGCGTACCTCAGCGCCGCGAGCGTGTTTTTTTTATAGCTTTACGTAAAGATTTAGCTAGTAATTTTTTAGAGTATATAGATATGTTTACAGAGGCGCCTAAGTTAAATTTAACTTTTAAAGATCCGGAAATACCTATAAAAAATTTTGTTAAAGGCGTATCTAAGCGCTCTACTCAAAATTATAGTGCTAATCGTTTCGGCGACGTTATGCTAGATTTAAACAGAGCTAGTAATACTATAACGAGGGATATAAACCGCTACTGGCTAGACGAAAATACTTTAATAGACGATACTAGTAAAAAGTTAATAGGGTCGTATCCACTAGACTATAATTTTTTAAAAGAAAACCCGCAGTATTTAATAGGTATGTCAGTACCGCCGGTAATGGTAGCGCGTATAGCTACGGAAATTTTTAACCAATGGCTCAGTAAATTATAAAAAAATGTCTAAAATAAGTTTCGACTACGACGGTACACTAAGTACCTCCAAAGGTAGAGCCCTAGCTCGCGAGTTAATTAAAAATAACGAGCTGTATATAATTACGGCTCGGCATAAAAGAGACGGTACCGCTGTATATAGCGCCGCTAAAGAGCTAGGTATACCCTTTAACCGTGTATATTTTACAGAGGGTAAAGATAAATACCCTTTAGTAAAACGTTTAGGCATAGCTCAGCACTACGACAATAACGAAGAGCAAATAAATAAAATAAACGAGTATACTACCGCTACCGGTATTTTATTTTAAATATGCAATTATTACCCAGACAGCGCGACGCCTTAGTATATCTACGTAATAATAACCCAGCGCGTACTATACTTTACGGCGGCGCGGCCGGAGGCGGTAAAACGCGCCTAGGTTGTATCTGGCAAATACAGCGGCGCCTAAAATATCCTGGTACTAGGTCGCTTATCGGTCGTAATAAACTAGACACCTTAAAAAAGACGACTATAGCCTCGTTTTTTGAGGTAGCTAGAGACCTAAATTTACAAGCTAACGTACATTTTACTTATAACCAGCAAAGTAACACTATTAACTTTTTTAACGGTAGCCAAATAGTACTAGCCGACCTAGCGTATAAGCCTAGCGACGCCGACTATAACGATTTAGGAGGGTTGGAAATTACCGACGCTTTTATCGACGAGGCCGCAGAGGTGCACGTAAAAGCGGTTAGCGTTATTAGTTCTAGGCTTCGGTATAAATTAAATTACTTTTGTGGCGTTTGCGCTGTCCCAGGTTTAGACGCCGGCGAAATAATCGAGACTAACGACAAAGGTAAGCCTATAAAATGGCGGTGTAATAACTGTAAAGACGTAAATAGCGGCCTACTACCTAAGCTATTACTTACTAGTAACCCGGCTAAAAACTATTTATATAATGAGTTTTACGATCCGTGGCGTAACGATGCGCTACCGCCTAATAAGGCTTTTATACAAGCGCTTAGCTCCGATAACATTTTACTACCAGAAGAGTACCTAAGTATACTAAACGAGCTACCAGAGGTAGAGCGTAAGCGTCTATTACTTGGCGATTGGGACTATGATACTAGCGACGACCGGCTATATTTATATACTGAGCTATTACGAGCTTTCCGCGATAAAACCGACGAAAGCAAAGACTACTATATAACCGCAGATATAGCGCGATTAGGTAAAGACCGTACCGTAATAGCCCTCTGGGCCGGGTTGCACTTACAGCGTTTAGACATATATAACGGTTTACGTGTAAACGAGGTAGCCGAGGCTATAACTAAACTACGACTAGAGTATAACGTACCGCTAAATAGAGTACTGGCCGACGAGGACGGCATAGGCGGCGGTGTCTGCGACCTCACGCGGTGCCGCGGTTTCGTTAACGGTAGTAAAGCTATACGACCGCACTACGCTAATTTAAAAGCCGACGCTTACTATAAGCTAGGCGAGTTAATAGACGCTAACGCTATTACCTTTAATAGTAAATATAAAGACCTAATAACTAAAGAGCTCGAGCTAGTACGTCGTACTAACATAGGCCGAGACGGTAAGCTAACGGTATCGAGTAAAGACGACATAGCTAAAAAAGCCGGGGGTTTATCGCCGGACGTAGCCGACGCGGTGGCGATGCGCTCCTATTTTTTACTTAGTAGTAATACCGGCCGGTACGCTATAGCTGGTAACGCCGGAAAACTTTAACGTATATATAGTAAAGTTAATAGCGCTAAATTGATTATAGCGACCACTACCAGCGCTTTATTACGCTTACCTATTTTCTCTTTTAGTTCGCCGTTTTGGAGCTCAGCGCGAGCCTGGTCTAGCCTGGCCTTTCTTACCTCGTTAGCGAGTGTATCGTTTTGGGTGTTTAAAGTACTAGCTAGTACGCGTAATAGTTGTACCTCGCTCTCGGCTGTCGTCGCTTTATCTTTGTAGTACATAAAATTAAAATAGTTTAGGGCTATTAGCTCGTTAACGCGGTGCGGCGGTAAGCTGTCCGGCGCGCTCGAGGCTGTCGAGGTTATATAAAATAATAGTAGTAAGACTGTCAAGGCTAGCCGGTTTATTTTTGAGCTCATAAACGTATTTAATTTTATCTATATATTTTACTCGTACTTTATTTTTAACCGTCTGTAAACTATCTAGGCTATACTTTACCGCCTTAGCTTTTAGTCGTAAGCTGTCTAGCGCTCGGTTATCTATATAAATACTCGCTTTTTGGATCCGTAGTTTATTATACTCAGCGCTTAAATTAGTTAGCTTATACGTTAAAATAATAATAGGGCTAAAAACTGCTATGAAGACGACAAAAGTAACGAGTATTATTTTTACCTCTTTACTCATTTAGCAAAGTATAGGTAAATACACCTTTACCGCTGTCTTCGCACGCCTTTAATAATCTACTAAAGTCGATAGGGTCGGCTACTACTTGACAGCCAGCGCTCCATTTATCTACGAAAGTACTAGTATACGCCTGGTTAGCTCGGTGTATATTTATACCAAATATACCGCGGTCTATTACGTCGCTTATTTCGGCTAGTTCGTTACGGTTTTTATCGCGGTAAACCTCTACCGGTAAAACTTGTACGAGCGCTTTATAGTTTTTATGAATACCCAGGCGCCACGTGTTCACGTATTGCCCTGGCTTTAAAACTGCGGTACCTTTCGGGTTTAGTAAATTTAGTAACCAATGGCGGCCCGGTCTAGTAGTCGCGTTATAAACTGTAACCTGGGTACCGTTTACTAATATAAGTTTATCGGTAAAGGTGTTAGGTTTATAATTTTTAGACCGTATACCTATTAGTTGAAAGTCGTACCAATTATAGCCGAGCTCTTTAAATCTATTTTTTAAACCGTCTAGGGTAATATCCATTACTTTATATTACTAATTTTTTTAGCGTAGTATATAGTAGTCGTTATACCGGCGATTATAGCCACTAAACCGGCTAAAATTCTTACCGACGTCTCTACCGTTTCTAAATTACTCACTACGGCCGCGGTAATACTTAAAAACGTACCTATTACGCCGTCCGCGTGGTTATTGCTGTTTACCATTTTTTACTATCTTTAAATCTGTTACTTTTTGAGCGTAAAAAGCGCTTAGCTTAGTCTCGTAAAGCTCGCGCTTAGCTATTAACTTGGCTCTTTTATGTCTCTTACCGTCCATTTTGTACTATTTACGCCGTTACCTCTGCTAAATACTAGGCTATTAGTTAAATATACTTCGCGGCTCGGGTGCGTATCCGGGCTTACGTTACTAGTGTACTCGGGGTATAAACTACTTTTATTACATAGATATTTAACGAGCTCGTTAGTATAGTGTTTAGCGTTATTTCTAGCCGCGTCGGTTAGCTGTCCTATCTGGCCTACGCCTACGCTCTCGCTATCTTCGCTTACCTTACGTACTAAATTACCGTTATCGTGTTTATACGCGAGGTTAGGGTAAAGCTCTACCATAGTCCACCATACCAGCGCCTTAGCTACGTAGCTTTCTAAAAGCGTTAAATAGTCCGCCGGTATAATATAACTAGTGTTTAAAATTAAAGCCTCTACCTCAGTCTTTAACCGGTTAATTAAATCGGTACCTAGGTAATTAGTTAAATACTTATCCTGGGCTAAATACGTACACGTTCTAATTAAATTAACGTCTACCGCGTCGTTTACCGGCGTGTACTTGCGTACGTATTGCTCGTTTATTAATAGTATTTCGCTTATCATTACTCTAAAAATCTAGTAGGGGTATTAGCTGTAGCGTACCCGGCGTTAATATCTTTAAGGGGTACACCGGAGCGTAAAGCCTCTATAGTACTTACCTCTTTATAGTTAGCTGGATCGTCTGGTAAAAAGCCTTTTTTACCTGGGCCACTAGCTAGTTTACGTTTATAAATCTGTCGCTTGAAAGCGTGGTAACAGTGCTTACCGCCCTTAAATAAGAAAATATCATAGACAGCCTCCCCGGCGCGAGCGAAACGACTATTAACGCCGTTACTACTCATATTATTTTCTGGGCTCTGTAGGCTTAAATCTTCCCAGCGATATACTACGCCTTGCTCGGCTAACGCTACCATTTTTTTACAAAATGTACGGCTATTAGGTCTAAGACCGGTAGTATAGGCGTAGCGTATTTTATATAGCCCGGCGTCCATTACGCTACGTTTGTCTAAACCGCTAGCGTATTTTTTATACTGTAGTACTTGTACTAGTTTATTTTCGTCGGCTACGTCTTCTACTATTTTTTCGTCTACTAGCTCGTACTCTTCGGGGTCTATAATTTCGCCTATACTTTCTAGATGCTCTAGCCAAATCTCGCCTTGCGCGTCGGTTAAATCATTTTCGCAAACGTGCGCCGCTTGTTTAACCTGGGCCGGTTGTACCGTGGCCGGTGTCGGCTCTGGCTTAGTCGGTAGTATTTCGTTTTTTTCTATATATACACCTCCGGCTATATTATTATAGCTTAGTATTTCCTCTACGGCGTCGCTTATTAAGCGCTGAGCTGGCTCTATTACTTGTTTAGTAAATACGTATAGACCGGTAGCTAGTTCGTCGGTATTACTACCTAGACCGCCGCCCTCTTCGCGTATACCTACGATTAGCGGCGAGGTTATTCGGTGCGCTAGTAAAATCTGTAGGCGTGCCTCTTCGCTAATATAACTATATTGTTTATCCGCGTCAGTAATCGGAAACGGTGTAATTTCCGGCGCTGTCTCATTAGTATCGCTAAAGCTCGCGAAAAATTTACCGCTGTTAACCGTACCGCTTATATTAGCCTCTATATCTGCTATTAGTTGGCGCTGAGCTTGCGGCTCTGGTACGCCTCCTTTAAAGGCGATATGGAACGACGGAAATAAACCGTTACTTAAATTATTTAGGTGGTACTCGGTTACCTTTCTAGTTATCTCGATCCAGTCTATACTAGCGTAATAGTCTGGCCTAGCATAGTATAAGCTACCGGCGGTAAGTTGGTTAACCGCTAAAACTTGGCGCGCTTGCTCGTTTGAGTACTCGGGGTTATACATAGGTATATACTCGGGCTTATTACGACGTTTACGCGTGTCGGCCCAGTCTCTACTATAATAAACCCCTACTATATTTTCGTCCTCGTCGGCTACAGCTAGGCGTATCGTCTCGGCTGGTAAATAATTTACTTTAGCTATACGGCTACGGTCTAGGCTATATATTACCTCGAGGTAAAAAGCGCCGTGTATCTTTAAATCTAAGCTAATAGCCGGCGTATATTTATTGAGCTCTAGGCGTTTTATTTCGTTATCTACGCTTAGTACGTCGCTTTTTAGACCTTTGCCGGCTATCATTAACGCTATATTGTTACATAGGGCTCCGTGCATAGCTGAGCCGCTGTATAGCTCTAGTAAGTACTGAGGAAATAGGTTATTACTTCCGTATTTTGTATAGCCGTAGTTAGTCTCGGTTTCTGTGGCCTCTACTTTGGCGTAGCGTGCCATTTTTACGTTATATACGACCGGCTTTTTATCCATTATAAACTATATCTTGGCTTATACTCGCCGCTGGGCTCGTATAAAGGTTATTACTGTCGGTTAGTTCGGCTAGCCCTTGCTCTATTAGACCTACTACGCTAACGTCGTTAGGGTCTAAATTAGTGGCGCTATTTTGTCCGTAAATATAGTACGAATAACGCCCACTTTTTAAAATTAGTACGGATCCGTTAACGGCGTCTAGCGTATCGGTACCTAGCAAAATTTCAGTAATACGGTCGCTCTCATTTATAACGGCCGGTATTAGTATAAATTCGCTATTACCTACCTCGCTAACTAATTTAACTAAGTAGTGGCTATAGGTTGTACCTAAAAGTAGAGCGCCCTCCTTTAAAGTAAGGTAGGCGCTCTGGTTAGGTGTATTAGTAACTAGGTATAGCATCGCGCTAAGCTAGTTAAATATTATAAAGACCCGGCTACTACGGTACCGTCGAAATCGTTACTTACGACAGCCTCAGCTATGCGGTACATACTGTAAGGCTCTTCGGCTAACATAGTAATAGTAGAGCCGTTTAAATCGCCTTTAGCTACGCCGGTCTGGCTAGTTTGCGCGGTAATTTCTACGCCGTCGGTAAAACCTAGTAACCAATAGTTATCGTTATTATCGCGTACTATAGCTACGTGTCTACCTCTGGTAATAATTTCGAGCTGTTTACGTCGCTCCGGTGTTAAATACGGAAAGGTAGCCTCTAAAGTTTGGCTATAAAATACCGCGTTATTTTCTACGCTTACGGCCTGGGTTAAACTACCGGTATTACGTGGTAGGTCAAATTGGTACCAGGTTAAACTACTTTCTAGGGCTGTAATTTGCTCGCTAGTTCCGTCTACCGTGTTAGTACCTTTAGAAAAATAATTTAAGTCTGTGAGCCAAAAGCTCTTTATACCGCCTACCCCTTTTTTACAATCGAGTTGAAAGCCGGCGCTGGTCATACAAGTAATAGAAGCCATTTTTTAAATTTTTTTTATGTTAAAAAAAAGAGAGCTAGGGCCTAGTAGCCGTAGCCCTCTTTTTAGTGTTCATTATTTTAGTAACCTATAGCAATATCTCCGGCGAAACCGACTTTAGTACCCATTCTAAATTTAAGAGCGATATTTACTTTATCGCTAGTATCGATTAGTTTCTGGTCTACTACTACCGCCTCGTTTAAATCGCTAATAAGGTCGGTACCTACGTGGAAGTTATCCGGACGTCCAAACATTACGACGTTATCGGGGAAACCAGGACAAACGTAAATCTCGTAACCGTATACGCTAGCTAGGTTAGCATCGCCAGAGGGTACGAGTACATTATACCCAGTCATTAACTTTTGTTTGTAAATCTGGTACGTCTTACGAGACATATAGCATTTTACCATAGGGTCGCCTACCAAAGTACTAGACAAAGTAGCCAAAGTATTATCTATAGCGTCCATAACCGGCGTAGTCGATCCGGCACCGCTAACAGTAATAGCGCTAGTTATATTATAGTCGGGCGCTCCTTTAATAGTTGCTATGTCTTTAACTAAACCGTCGAACTTAGTCCAGGTTAAAGCGCCGCCTACGTTACCGTTAAAATTACCTTTCCAAATAGTTTGCTCTAAAGCCTCGCTAGCCTTAGCTGTAGCTAGAGCTAGTAGATAGTCTTGGAAAGTAGGCGGTAGCGTTTCGTTCATAGCTCCGGCTCCCATTGTTTGAGAGTTCCACATTTTCGCGTGCTCACTCTTACATAGTTGTAAGTTTACTTTAAGGTCGGTTACTGTTAGTACCGCCTCGTCCGCGTCTACGCTAGATACGTTAGGGGTAAAATCGCAAGTACCTTCTTGTAAAATGTCGGTAATGTCAATTTTTTGTAATACCGCTTTATCCTTTACGTTTTGGTGCAAAGTAACGTAATTTTTTGCGATAGTGTCAGCGCTCAAAACTGCGGCGCTAATGTAAGGTAAAGCTAGCTCACCGGCGTAGCTATTACTAATTAAGTTCAAATCTGAAGCCATTTTTTATTTATTAAATTTTTTATCTGTGTTGGGCCAAAATAGCGTTAACGCGTTCCTGGGCTGTAGCGTAAGAGCTAATAGCTTTAATAGGCTCGGCGTTTCTACTTTGTTTTACGCTTACGGTTGCCGCTTGCTTACTAAGTACGTTATACTTTACTTTAAGGTCGTTTAGCTCTTTGGTTAACTGAGCTATAGTATTTTCTTTAGCGGCGTTATCGTCGTTAAACTTAGCTAACATACCAGAGACTAAAGCCTCTACGTCGCTTTTAGTTAATACCTCGCTAGCTTGCTCTACGGCTTGCTCTGTCTCTACCTCTACTTCCGTTTCGGTTTCTGGTTGCTCTGGCATAACCATAGAGGAAATTTTACCCTCTACTACAGTAATTACCGTACCGTCCGCTACGATATACTCACCGTCGGCTAGGGGTTGGCTTACTCCGTTGTCGTCGATAGTAAAAACCTCGGCGCCCTCTTCGAAATTAGAGGCCGGGGTATAAATTTTAGTACCGTTGTCTAGCATCGCCTCGCTCATAAGGGCCATAGCCTCGAGCTCTTTTTTCTCGGCGTCTTCGGCGCTCAATTTAACGCCGTGCGGCGCTAATTTTGGCGCGTACTTTTGGATTATTTCCAAAACTTTTTTTGTCTTTACGTCCATTTTTTCGTAAGGTTATATAAGTTAGTAGTTTTTAACTGTCTTTTTTTTCGTTTTTAGTAAAAATTTTTTCTATAACGGTTAAACCTAAACCGCTACCAGCTATTAAAGCGAGCGCGTCGTACATAAATACCGGGCATATTTTAGCCGGATCGTTATAAGCCGCTATAAACGCTAACGTAACTATAGCCGCTAGACATACTAGCGCGCTAAATCGCTTAGCGCTTATTTCGTCGCCGGAGCCTAGTAGCTTTTTAATCGCGCTTTTAATCATTATTTAAACCGTCTAATAGGTTGGCCATTTCCTCGAGTTCGCGCTCTAGTTCTAAAACGTCGACGTACTCGCTATACATAGGAGTAAAATAACCCTCTAGGCTAAAACCTTTAAAAGTACCGGCGTCTATTTGCTCTATTAGTTGGGGGTCGGTTACTTTTTGACCTATATACCAGGTACCGACCGGCGTACTAAAACCTAGGGCTTTACTTTTGTCGTTATTTTCGTCTACTTGTAGCCAGCTCTCGACCGTTACCACGTTAGCCACCGGTACGGCGTGCTCTAGGTTGGCGTTATGGTGCATATTTCGAGCTATATACCTATGAGCCGCTTTTTTAACCGTGTCCGCGCTATACTTTACGTAGTACTCAGCTTTACTATTTTCGTCTACTCTATATATGAGCTGGTCGGGTATAAGTACCGGGCCGTATAACATACGTACGCCCTCGGTTTTTTGTACCGAAAATTTAACTTGTTTTCTAGGCTGTTTACTCAGCGCTATAAAATCTACCTCGATAGCCGGGTACTCTACTAGGCTCATACCATAAACGCCGTTACCGTCGTCGGTTTCGTCTATACCTAGCTCTATTACTTTTACTTTGTCCATTTTATTTTTATTTATCTAGTTTAGCCTGGTTTTCTATCTGGTTACGCGCGTCTAGGCTGTTAGCTACGTTACCAGCTAGTACGTACGTCTGTATAGGTTGCGGTTGCGTCCCTTGGCCTTGTAAAAAACTTAAATTAAGACCACTAGGCGCGCTAGGCGTAGACATACTACCGCCGCCACCTATCGAGCTACCGACAGTACTAGATCCACTAGGCCCGGCTGGGCTAGTATCGCCGCCACCGTCAAAAGTAGCCTTGTTTATTTTAACCAAATTAGCTACGCCGGTAGCCGCTACGACTGCGGCGCTCGCTATTTTTTGTACCATAGTTACGTTATCCGGAGCTCCAAAGGCCGAGACTATACCGCTAGCCATATTTATAACCGCCTGGGCTTTCTGTAGCTTTTTATTACGCTCGAAAGCTCTTTTAGCGCTAGCCTTATCGCCTTTAGCCGTAGCCTCGTTTAAGCTCATTAAAATATCTACAGCTTGCCCGGCTAATTTTAGACCGGCTTGTATAGTGTCCATTTTAGCTTGGAGCTTTTCGGCCTCGGCTTTTTTAGTTGCCTCTAGTTCGTCTTTATCGTACTTAGTGTTAATTTCCTTTATCTTATCGCGTAGGCTTTTTTGGAGGTCGGCCTCTAACTGAGCGTTACCCTCAGCTATTAAAAATTTAGCGTCATAGCTAGCTATTAAGTCTTCTAAATCTTTATCGCGCCCGGCTTTCATTATTTCGCGAGCTAGCGCGTCTTGGGCGTCTTCTTTAGCTATCCTATCCTGGTTAGCTTTATAGGCCGCGGCCCTTGCGTCCTCTTCGGCTTTCTTTTTGTCTTCGAGCTCTTTAGCTAAACGGTCGGCCTCTTTTTTTGCGGCCTCTTCATTTTGCTTAGCTATTTTAGCGTTAGCCTCCGCGTTAGCCTTGGCCTTATCGTCTGCGGCTTTTTGGTCTATAGCTTTTATACTGAGCTGTAACCCGGCGTAGTCGTTTTCCATTGTGGCCAGCGCCTCCTGGTTTTTAGCTATCGCGTCGTTTAGTTCTTTCTCTTGTTCGGCTGGGTCTATAATAAGGCTACCTATCGCGTCGTTCATTTTGGCGCGTAGATCCCACTCTTGACCGAAAGCCTTACCTATTAAATCTATTGTACCTACTAGAGCTTGTAACGGTGCCGTTATAAACTGTAAAATACCGTCTAAAATAGTACGGTTACGTTTGGCCGTCTCTATTTGCGTCTTAGCTTGCTCTTGTTGTATTAAAAGCTGGGCCTTTCGGTCTTGTATCGCTACGCCTAAAGCCTTTACTTTCATTTCCAGTATTTCGCGCTCGCTCTTACCTTGTAACTTTAGTATATTACTCTGTTTATCTATACTCTCGTACGCGGTCTTACTAGCGTTAGCTCTGGCCTCAGCGTTAGCGGCGGCTTGCCGTTCTAGTTCGTTAATACCGGTTAGCCCTTTCTCTATGCTCGGAAATAAACTAATAAGTTTACTAAAGTTCATAGCTATAAGCGCTACAGCTCCGGCGATTAAAAAGAAAGGGTTAGTTAATAAGGCTTTACCGAGCGCTCCAAAGCCGGAGGCCATAGAGCTAATACCGTCCTTCACGCTTTTAAAATCTACGCCTTTTATATTACCGGCTACGCTTTTTAGCGTTTGGCCAAATCCTTCGAAATCTAGGCTTAAAAGTTGCTCGCCGGCTATCCTAGCGTTATTACCTAGGCTCTCGATAGCTGGGCCAGCGTTAGCGTTAACCGCCTCTTTTACCTCTTTCATTTTGTCGCGGAGCTCTCCGGCTTTCTGCGACAGTTTTATAAATTCGGCGCTACCTCGGTCTAGGTTAGCTAGTTGGTTTTCTATACCTTTTAACTCGGTCTTTATACCTTTGAGACCGTCTACTATTTCCTCAGCCATAAATAAATAAATAATAAGGGTAAGCCTATTAGTATAGTAGTTAAAAGCGCGTTAATTAGTATAATCGACCGGCGTTTTAATTTTGGTTTATACTTACCGGTGGCCATTTCATAAACTACGCCGGTACCCTTGGCTCCGGATCGTAATAAAAATAAACTATCTTTAATTACCTCCGCGTTAAAATAGTAATCGTTTAGCATACTTTAAATTTTTGTTTGTGTTAGTGTTATACTTACGCTACCGGCCCAGTCGTTACTAGGGTAAGTTAAACCGCTAACGCTCTGTATATATACTACTATGGTAGTAGGTGTTACGCCACTATCTAAACCTACTAGCCAGGTACCAGCGGTAGCGCTCTCGGTTAGCACGTTATCCGGGTCGGTAAAACTTATTACACTACCGGTGTTATCTGTCTGTATTGCGGCCGTACCGACGTGGGTAAAGGTGTCGCCAATAGTACCGGCTACAGCTTGTACTAAACTTATTTTAATATCTAAGGTATATAGGCTATTACTGTCTAGTTTTATTTCCGATATATATAATTTATCTAGCGCGGCGTTATAGTTACCGCTTATACGCTCCACTATTACACCCCATACCGCGCTATTAGTTGTACCGTCTTTACTATTTCCGTAATATAGTCCGTCGTTAGTTACCGTAGTATTAGTACCGTATACGGCGCTGTCTTTTACGCCGTCTTTTACGATTAAATCGCTACCTACTACTACCGTATTTTTATTATCGCCTAATAGGCTTATATTATCGCCGCTGGCTACTACGTTTTTAGTGGTATTAGTTTCGTCTTTTACGTAAACGGTACCACTACTTAAAGCTACGTTATTAGGTCTTACTCCACTTACAGCGCTAGGGTCTTTAACCGCATCGCCACCTATACCGCCGGGGTTTACGTTTGGTTTAGTCGTAGGTTTACTAGTTTTTCTACAGTCTACGCCGTTCCAAAAGTAGCCTATTTTTTCGCAACACCCTTGCGTACCTGGTACGCTATTACCGTCGCCGTCTGCCCATAGTACTAAACCTTGTACCGTAACGGCTGTAGGTATTAGCCTACAAAGGTCGGGTAAATCTACGCTAGATAACTTACGTATAAGTTTTACGCGGCAAGGTTGCGAGCCTCCCAGTACGTAATCGGTTACCTCTAGTATACGCCAATAGGTATTAAATAAAAATATAGAGGTATTAAATTCGAGGTTAAAAATTTCCTTTACGCCTAACATAAAACTAGCCTCTAGTATTTTACTCTCTGGGCTGTATATTTCGGATAAATAAGCGTTATAATATCGGTTATATAAAGTATCTACCGGTGTGGAGTTGATAGGGTGTAAAGGTATTTCCTGGCCAAAGTTTAAATCTAAGCTACTTAGCTCTGGTATATTGTGCGAGTAATTACCCATTAACGCGGCCGCTGGTATACTCGCTATACTTATATTTTCTTGAAAGTATAGCCACCTTGGGCCCGGAGCTTTATAGTTAAAACTTGCGTCTACAAATTTAGGTATACTCCGCGTATCGCTAGGGTAAGCGTTTAGTAGTGTATTATTAGGCGTAGGTTTCGCTTTTAACTCTACTTTCGTTTCACCTACGGTAAAATCGCTAGAGCTATCGAATAAATCAAGCCTACCAAAAGTACGGTAAGCGCCATTTTTATAAACCTCGTTTAGATAGTCGTTAGCATCGCTATAAGTAAAATACTGTCGTTTTGTTTGGTAGTCGGTAGTCGGTGCTATAACTATATCGCTGTCTATATTTATTAAGTCTGTCCAGTCGTCTATATTTCCGCTATCTAAATACTCTACCATAGATACCAGATTAACTATGTTAGGGTTATTTTTGTCTGGCACAAAAACGCCGTTATGCGCTTTTAAGACGTCGTTAATTAAATCGGTTAGTAAATACTCCGGCGCCATTTTTTCCCACCTAATAAAATAAGGCGCTGAGGTAGTAACTATATCGTTCATAAAAAACGCCGTGTTAAAACCTAAATTACTAGCCTGGTTAGTAATATATACCGTCTTACCAGCCGCGGCTACGTCAAAATTAGCCACTAGTAAAACCTCTACGGTATCGCCTGCGTAAAATTGCCAGGCCGCGTTAGGTGTACCGGCACAAAAAGCGCTAGTAGTACCGGTAATATCATTAGGCGTGCTAGGATCGTATAACGTATTAAATATAGTAGCTCCGGTAGTCTGGTCTATAGTTGTAAAATCTATAAAACTGTTATCCCAGGTAGCGCTAAGCATATAAGTAGTAGCGCCGCTAGTTACTTTAAAATAAACTCGTAAACCGCCGCCTATTATACCGTCCGCTTGTACTCTAAAATCTGCGGCTATTTTAGCCAAAGTATTAAAGGTAAAAGTATAAATACGCCCGGTAGCATCTAGGCCGCTTTCCTCGTCTAGTTGCGCGGTAAAATTAGGTAATACCGCCGAGTATCGCGTAACGCCGTTTATAGTAATCGGTACCCAGCTCGTAATAGCGTGGGTAGTAAAAATACCCAGGCTAAAGACCGCGTTAAAATCTGGGTTATATAGTTCGTCGTATATATAACCGTCTTTAGTAAATTCGTTAGCGTAAGGTATATAAACTTGTTGTAAATGTTTATCTATTAGAGTACTTAAAACTATTTTTTTACCTTGCTGTAAAAGCTGGTTATTTATTAAATCTATTAAAAACTTAATACTAAAACACGGCGTTAAATTAAATTCGCCTATAGGGTTATTATCTACTAATTTTATACCGGTGTGGGCTAGTTTAAAACCTTTATCTATTACCGCAAATTTTAGGCGCTGGTCTGAAAAGTCGTAGGTATATATATTCCCCTCGTTAATTACTGTATAGTCTATAGTCGGTACTGTATTAGGTATACTTTCTACCGGTATTAGTACCTCGCTTAAATACTTATCTTTTAACGTAGCTAGTACGTCGGCGGTTTCACCAAAAAAAACTATATTATAGTCGGCTACCTGGTTATTAGTTACTATTGCGCTCTTAAATTGTACGTAACCGGTTATAATCGGTATAGTATCTACGCTTAGCGTCGCGGTAAACTTGCGTCGTATATTTTGGTTACCGGTATTTATATACGTTAGTTCGTGTTGGTACCCAAATATCCGGCTATTAGTTTTATTTGCTGGTATTCTAAACTCCCTAGTAAAATTACTAGATCCGGTTAGCTCTTTAAGGTCGTTAAATTTATAATTAAGGCTAATAGTGTCGCCTGGGTATAAATCTAGTACCTCAGCGTTACCGCCCTGGTCGTAAACAGTTAATAGTACACTCATATATTTTTTAATCTGGGCACGTGTCCGTACCTACGGTTATAGTTATAGTTCCGCTCCACGTTGCGCCGCCTAAAAAATTAGGCAATTTAACGCGCATATAATTAGAGCCGCTAGTAGTGTGAGTACCCCAAATACCAGAGGCTAAAAACGTCAGCGTGTTACCGTCAAAGTAAACCCGGTTAGCTGTATCGTCGCCTCGCTGTATATAACCGTCGTAATTACTCGCTGGCATTGTGCTATCCAAAGTTACACTAACGTAATAAAAAGTACCAGGTACTAACGTCTGACCTAAACTATTGGTTATACTAAATACTATATATCTAGACCTACCAGCCGCTACCGCGGTTATTAAAGCGTTACCGCCTAAAGTAGATAAAGTTAAACCAGTACTACCGCCCATACTAGTAAATATATCGTAATACTCGCAAGGTACCGGAGGCGGCGGTAATATAGCGTAATCTATAGCCTCGTAAACTTGGCCGTATCTTAGGGTTAATTTAAGGCTATACTTTTTAGTATTACGCTCGCGACGTTCTAAATAAGTTTTATTTTCAATTACGACAGTCTTAAAACCAGTTTCTTCTAGCTTATATATATGCTCAGCGATTAGTAAACTTTTAAGGTAGTTAAATTCGGTTTCTGTCAGCCAGTCGCTAGTAATATCTAAATAAGTATTTATATTAGGCGCTCTATTAACTACATTACGTAGGTCTCGAATATCTGGCCCAAATAAACCGGCGTCTGTCTCGCTTATACCGGCTCCTACCGTACCATAGTTACCGAAAGGTTTAGTATATTGTTTACGCTCTACCTCATAGGTACGCTCGTTACGCTGTGGAAAGTTAAAATACTCAAAGCCTCCATTTTCACCGATCCAGGCTAAGCGTACGTTATCGTAACGTACCTCGGGGCATTCTATAACTACTAAGTATTTTTTACTTACCGGCGTCTCTGTAATACTGTCTATTAACTGTATCGAATAAAAACGAGTATCGTAATTTAAACCTATAAAATTACCTACGTTTTTAGGGTAGGCGTGTATATAGGCTAGCTCTCTAGGTAAAGGGTTTATTTGCGAGGTATCTACCGTATTTACGATAGCGCCGGTATAATCGTAAAAAATATATTTAACGTAATACTTGTTAGTATTATTTATAGGTATATACGTCGCATCGTCGTTATTAAAAACTAGTACGCCCTGGTCGTTATTAGTACAAGGTAAATAAATATAACCAGTACTTAAATTAGCCGGTAATAAGTGGCGTACGCGGTCGTAAAATGTATTAGCGTCTACGTCTGTATACGCGGTACTAAAGCCGTCTACTCTATTTATACCAGGTAATAAATTACCTCTTTTACCGTGTAGTACGTTTTGGCTTTCCGTTACAGCGCCATAGCCTAAAGGATCTTCGGTAAATACTCCGCTTACATCGTAACCCTCATATACTCTAATTTCGGCCCTAAAGTTTAAATAGCCGTCGGCGGTTAGGTATTCTTGGCCGTGAAAAAATATAAACGGATATATAGCGTTAATATCGTGGACGGTTACCACTCTTTTAAACTCTTCGTAAATAGTTTTAGGGTTAAATATACCGTATCCGTAAGGGTTAGGCTGTATATATAATTTAATAGTACTACTACCGTCGTAAAAATCAAAAAGTTCTATTTCAAAAATATACCTAAAATTAGGCTCGTTTATATTAGTACTGTTAGCCACTATTACGTTATCTATACTACCAGCGTGTATATAGAGAAAAGTTTGAGAGCCTTTTTTTACATTTAAAGTTATAGCCATTATTTTCGTTTTACTAGTCTAAAGGTTTTTAATAGTTCTATGTTAATATCCTCGCTGGCTGTCTTCACTATTTCGGGGCCGTACTTTTCTAACATTTCGAGGTAAGCATTTTCGAAATAGTGTAAGCCTACGCGGCCGCGTTTCTCTATAGCCTTAGCTATCGCGTACGCTATACTTTTACGCCTAGCGTCTGTTACTTTAGTAAATCGACCGGTACCAGCCTCGCGTAGTTTTACGTTTTTAGTTATTAACCATTTTTCTATAGCGCTACTAGGCGGCATAGAGGCCCTGGGTAATTTATTAGGCGTCGGCATAAAATTAGGGTCGTTGGTCGGCGCCTCGCTTTTACCCATCTGTCCGTACTCGATAACGTGCGCGTATTTTTTCGCCGGGCCTACAGCGTAAAAACTTAAACTTAAATCGCTATTAACTCTACCGCGTAAACTACTTTTAAGCTGTCCGCTGGCTACGAAATTTTTACGTATAGACGTACTAACTTTAAACCGGCTTACGCTCTGGGTCGCGCCTATATTTTGCTGAGCCTTTAAAACGGTCTCGCTTACGAAAGTATCGAGTAATTTACGTAGCTCTTTATAGTCCATTACAAAAAATAGTAAAAGCTGTCGAGGGGTCGGCCGCTAATAGCTCAGCGAATAATTTAACGCCTTTAATTTCGAGCGATTGCCTAAATACTATATAGTCGTCGCTATAGTCCCAGCCGAAAACGACAGTACTACCGTCTAATTTATATACGTATAATCTTAAACCATTATCTACCTCTATTACCTCGTACGTTATCATATTATATATTTTTAATTACGAAATTAGCGCCGCGTAATGCGGCCGTATTACCGTTAGCTTGCATACTAAGACTATCGCCGGCGGCATAGTTAACCGCGACAGCTTGCGAGTAATAACCTATAGCTGAGCCGCTAGCTATTACTAGCGTCGGCGTCTGGTTTACTTGGTTTTTACGCAAGGTTAAAGTAATCGCTACCGGTGCTAATATATTATTTATTACGCCTATCGTAGTTACCTGGGCGCTATGTCCAAACACGTAACGCTGGTTATTATCGTTTCCACCTTGCCAGGCCGCTACGCCTGGGCACGTAAACCAGTTTAAAGTATTCATAGTTACAACATTATTACCACCGCAAAGCGTAACTTTATTAGCTAAATCTATAGCTGTCTGTTGCGCCGTACTTACCGGTTTATTTACGTCGCTAGTGTTATCTACGTTACCCAGTCCTACCTCGCTTTTACTCAAAGTACCGTTAACCCAAAGGCCGCTACTATCGTATTTTAGTACGTCGTTAGTACTCGGGCTAGGACATTGTACGCCGTGTAGCTCTGTTAGCTCGTAGCCGTTTTGGATCGCGTAAAGTACTCTACCGTTTACGTTTTGCGAGCGTGTAACGTGTCCTATAAAAACTACGTGGTTAGGCTCGGCCGGTGGCGTCGTCGTTACCTCGCCCGGTGTCGTACTAAGCCAAAGTAAACTACCGGTATTATAAGCGCTGGTATCTAAATTACGTACCTCGCCGCTAGTTACCAGTAAACCGGTCGCGTCGTTTGGTATGTCTTCAAAAATAGCGCCCATAGTTTTAGAGCTCGTAGCCTCTGTAGTCGCGTCGGCCTTTAATACCTCGGGGTGTGTACCGCTAGAGCTCGTACTCTTTATATAGCATATAGTACCTTTAGTTAAAGTAGCGCCGGTTTTATTTATTACCTCTACTACCTCTTTTTTAGCCGCGTCTACTATACCGTCGTTATCGGTGTCGTAAGTACTTTTAAGCATATCGCCGTAACCGGTTAGGTCGGGCGTGTTTATTAAGTCGTTATAGTCGCCACTAAATAAAGTAGGCTTATTTAAAATCTGGTTATCGCCGGTAGTGGCGGCCCAGTCGCTAGCTTGCTGTCGCGTTTGGTAGCCGGTGCCTACTAGTACCCAATAGCTCGGGTTAGTTACAGCTATACCGCTATTAGTTGCAATACACCGGTATATATTACCGTTATCGTGTACTACGTCGCCTACCTGGTACTCGTTATTAAGTACCGCCGAGCGTGCGCTATCTAGGTCGGGAGCTGTTAGCTGTAAACTAGGTAAGTTATTAAGGTCGTTATAATCGCCGCTAAAAGCTACCTCGCTAAGCGCTGAAACGTCGGCTTTATCCGTCTGTAAATTGCTAACGTCTTCGAGCAAAGTAACAATAGTAGGGCAAGCGTCCACGTCGTTACAAGTAAAAGAGCTACCGCTAGGTAAAGTATACCAGCCTTTAAGGCCGATTTCATTGGTGCCATAGTAAAATAAGTTACCCGGAGCCTCTACGTCGTTATCTAGTGTAACGCTAGCGCCGTCTAAGTTTAAACTTTTGTCGTAGTGTACCTGGCCGTACTGAGTACTACCAGGGCTTAAAGGTGCGAAATTATTAAAGCTAGCCGGAACGTCGCAAGCGTTCCAATTATAATCTAGGTTTAAAGTTATAGTACCCTCTACGCCGGTAAGGTCGTTAGTTTTTTCGTCTATAAAAGCCTCTACGTTAATAGGTGTATTTAGTACTATGTCGGTACCAAAAAGTACACCGTTTTCTATAGTCGCTACCAGGTCGCCGAAAATCTGTAAACAGTCGCTTATTATTTCGCGCTGGTTTAAATTTTTGTCGGCCTTAGTTCTAGGTAGGTCGGCTATAGTAACCATAAAATTAAAAGTACGCGTACCCTCGCTATAAGCCATACCCTCCGGGGCCACGTGTAACCAGGGGTATACGTTACTTTTACTTATATCCGCGTCGCTTATCTGGCCGTGGGTAAATCGCTGTAGTATATAGTGGCCGTCTGTAAAGTCTTTAAACCTTTGTATTAAGACGTTATACGTGTGGTTAGTATTGCTCATATATTACTTAGTAGTTTAAAATACTTTTTTTGGTGTGTTTAAATCTTTATAATCTATTAAATAACTAGCGTGAGTAAATACCGCGGCCGCTGGTAGTCTTAGTATAGCTTCGTGTTTAGTTAAATCGCGGTCGCTTAGCTCTTCTAGGAGGTGTATAAATTTATAACGATCCGCTAGGGTATTGGTTGCCTCGTTTCCGTCTGTAGCGTTTCCGTCGTTAGCGTCTCTACCTCTGTTAAAATTTGCGTCGTCTGGCTGTTTAAATAGTCGAGGGTAGTGTTCATTAAATCGCTCCTTAATAGATAAAAAAAAACCATTACGCCGTTAACAGCCTCTACCGCTACTTGTCTAAATAGGTTAGCGTTAGCCGTATGTTTAAGCGCGTCGTACTCTTCGATTAAATACCGGTCGTTTAGCTCTGCGGTAATAGGTCGGTATAGTATGGACATTATAGAGGGTAGCGACTGCGGAAAGGTCTCTAGTAGTGTATTTATGTCTATATACTCGCTAAAGCTCATATATTCAAGGTTAGGGTGAAAGCCTACGCGTAAAGTAGTACCGTCTGGTTTTAATAGTTTTAGCTCTTTAAATAATCGCTTACCGGTATTTTTTTTAAGGTCGTCGGCGTACCGGTTAATAATTGTAACCAGTTCGGGTACGCTGAGCTTTAAAATTTCCTCGCGCGTTTTACCGGTTATAGCTTGCGCTTGTAGTACGTCGTTATCGCCGGCTTTTAAGACGTCTAGGTATTGGCCCAGGTTAATAGTTTTACTCATACTTTATAATTTTGGTTATAGTAGTTATCTACGCTAATATCTATAGCCCTTTCGCGCGCGTACATATAGCCGTTATTTTGTCCGTGGCTATAAGCGTTTTTTATATCTCGCTCGAATTTAGCGCGCGCCTCCGCTATTAAATTATTATACCACTCTTCAAGCTCAGAGCCCGGTCTAAATTCTATTTTACTAGTAAACTCTTTTATAAACCACTCAAAAGTATTTTGTTTTTTACTCATAGGTTTATATTAAGCTGTCTATAATTATTTTAAGCGGCCCACCGTCGCCGGTCTCTATAGTTTTAGTCTCTATATAACCGCGCTTACGGCCCTTAGTTTTGAGCATAAATATAATAGCTGTAGTATCGCCCTCTTTAATACGATTAAGTAGCGCGTTTTCTGCTATATCTAGTACCAGGTTTTCTATTTCCATTACTTGCGCGTAATAGTCGGTATCGTCTTTTAACCAACGGTAGTGAGTACAAGGGTCGAGCTCGATAGCTTGCGCCGCCCTGGTTACTATACCGGCGCTTTTTTTTAAGGCGTCTAGCATAGCTTTTTTACGTACTATAGTACTCGGCTGGCTATCCGTCTTTTTAGATATTGCTTTTTGTTGCTTAGCCATTACTAGCCCTTACGTATTTTAACTAGGTTATTTTCTACCGTGTTAACGCGTAGGGCCTCTAGGTAGTCGTCTACTTTAAAAGTAAAAAAAGCTACGCGGTCGCTACTTGATCCGGTTTCTAAGCTCATAGCCTCGAGGCGTGTACTAAATACGGTAAAAGCTGTTACGTTATTTACCCGGTCTATATTTAGGGCCTCAATAAAATCGGTTAATTTAATACTCGCGTGTATTAAATCTATTTCGCCGGCGTTACAGTTTATTACCTGGTCTTTAAAATAACTAAACCCGGTTAGGCTCTCGTTAGTCGTTTCTGTCATTTTCTTTTTTTAAGTTAGTTAACGCTCTGGTATATAGCTCGTAGTCGTCGTAAATACCGGTACGGTCTTTTACTTCCTCTACTAGCTCGGTAAAATTAGTTATTTTATCCGGGTCTATAGAAATTTTTACATACTTTTTTTTAACCGGCTTAGGTTTATAATCGTCTGGCCCTTGCCAAAGGTCTAAACCTACAGCTATTAGCTCGTTTACGTCGTACTCGTTAGCGAGCGCGTCATAGTCCCAGGTACCAGCGTGTAAGTTATCGACTAATTTAAAGCGGTCTAGTTCCTCTTTAGACCAGCCGACGCAAATAATAACCGGTACTTTAGTCAGTCCCACCGCCTTGGCGGCACGTAGTCGCATATTACCGCCGTATACTATTAGCTCTTCGCTTGCGATTATAGGCCGTTTTTCTAACATTTGAGGAAATACCCTTATACTCTCTTTTAAAGTCGAAAATTGACGCTTATTTAACGTCCTAGGGTTATTTTCTAAAATCTTTAGGCGCGA
>Ga0129333_10001004_pt1 | contig 24935 bp, 45 predicted proteins | sample CPB6_08_DNA_FD_94474 | JGI IMG/M metagenome (GOLD analysis project Ga0129333, IMG submission 94474) | Freshwater to marine salinity gradient microbial communities from Chesapeake Bay, USA - CPBay_Sum_0.6_0.8_DNA | ecosystem: Environmental > Aquatic > Marine > Coastal | place: USA: Chesapeake...
CAGGCAGAGAGAATTCTTAGAAGCTTTATGAGCGAATCCAGATATAACAAAAGTGAATTCACAGCTTCAATTCATAAGTGGAAAGATATCAAAGATTACTTGTCAATCCCTAGTTATGATTCATCATACGGCGATTATAAGAATGCAATGACGCAGCTTACTCAGACTCAACGCAATAAAATATTGAATAAATACTCTACGCATAAATTTTAGGAGATACAATGTATCTAACTGCCCCAGTTTTATTAGATAACCTATTCAGTAAATACCATTATGTATTTGCTTCAGAAATCCTAATTCAAGATGAAGCCTTAAGGGACATTGAGTTAATTGTAAAGAATATTAAAGAGATAAATCTATCATCTGAAAATATGATTACTCATATATGTACTTCTGAGTTTTTTCATATAAATGTATATCCAAGTAAGGCTTCCAGGTTTACTGGAAGCCTTACATCTTTTATACCAGCAGTAAAATCTAAAGCTGTAAGGAACAGACTTATAATTCAACATCTTTTTGAAGATGATTCCTATGTTTTATATTGGGAGCTCTTTTTTAAAGATCCAACATCTGAAGATGATGAAATGCTTTCTGGAAGAACAATTCCTCTTAAACTAGAGGATTTGAAAGAATTAAAGATTAACAGCACTAGATATACATGGGAATAATGCAAGGTATTAATAGTGCATGATATTTTCATAAATATAGATTTTTATAAAAATATTCTTAAGAAAGAAATAAAATATTCACCCTCTGGGGTCACATTATCAATAAACTATCGAAAAAACAATTTGATGACGAGCATTGATGGAAGGCCTTCTGCAACTCTTTTTCATAAAAATGGAAATGTATCAGGAGAATTTTATTCGATAGATGGAAATTACGATCGTGAAGGTGACCAGCCATGCATCATCATGTATTATACTTGCGGGAATGTAAAATCAGAAATATATTATAAAAACAGTCTAATACATAGAGATGGTGATAAACCTGCAAGAATAGAATATTATCCAAATGGGGTAGTAGAAAAAGAAGAATACTTTGTTAACGGGTTTATACATAGAGATGGCGATAAGCCTGCTCAGGTAACTTACCATCCAAACAAGAATAAGCGGGTTGAAACATTTTATAAAAATGGAATGTTTCATAGAGATAATAATCCCGCTATAATAGCATACTATGAATCAGGAAGAGTGCAAACGGAATGCTTCTATTTAAATGACAACTTTATTAAAAAATATCTTTTTGATGAAGAAGGTTGTATAATAAAAGTTATATAATATCTGATTCAGCAATTTTGAATGCTATATAAATAAAAACATTTTAAAACTTGATTATTGTTGTATTTTAAATTTTTAGATTAATTAATCATAATCACTAGGTATAAAATGAAACATTATAGAAATAAGTCCAACTCAGAAGTGCGGCGGTGGCCCGCACCTTACATTGCTGGAAAGTTTTATTCTTGGCGAGAATTTTATTTTATTGATGAAATTCTTAGTAGAGTCAAGCCTGGTATGTCATTTCTTAGTGAATGGGATGACGAGTGGTATACTATAAAGTCTGTAGATTATTTTCCTACTCAATCATCAAGGCTGAATGCAAATAATACTAGAGTTTATTCTAATTTTTATTATAATGAGATTGATATTGAGTTAACTAATGGTCATACAGCGTGCTCCTACTTACATCAGTATTACGCTATTGATAGAGGATACACAAGTTCTGGAACGCCAGAATTCATGATGAAACTTGCAGAATTCAATAAGGCTGTTGGAGTAAGATCAGATTTCATGGGACTAAAATGGGATGAGAAGAAGGGATGGTGGCATATTCCTCATTTTAAAGATGTCTTTGTATAAGAGTGAATAAATGAATCCAGATGAAGTAATTTCAGTTGAGGTAATTACTGAAATTGATAAAGATAATTTTGCTTACAATGAAGTTCAAATCTTGAAAAGTGATATTAAAAGTATTGAGATTCCAGATGGAATCTTTGGCAATACTTTCATTATTTTAAACAATGGGTCAAGAATCGAAACAGAAGAAGATATTCTTTTTATTCATTGTAAGCTTGGAACAGTTTTTACTATTGATATAGATGAATTGAACTAGAATAAAATATAAGAGGAAAATTTCATAATGAGAAAATTTAAAAATAATATGGTTGAACGTGTTAACAGTATTATTAGATCTATTTTTGATGATGAATATGTGGTTAATGACGAATGGAATCTTAGAACTAACGAAACAGAAGGTACGTATATGAATGCTACTAATGGCCATAGTATAACCATGACTGTAGATTCTCTAGGATCTTTAGTCGTTACAATTAGCAGAGGACATGATATATGGGGCCACCCTGTATCCTACAATCCTTATAGTCCTAATTTAAAGGAACAGATTTTGAGTCATTGCAGAAGTGCCAAAATAAGACCCCTTACAAAAGAAGAGGAAAGAGTGAGAGAGGAAAAATATTCTTGGTTTAATATATAATATTAATTCTTTTAGTTTAGTTAAACACAGCTTTTACAGAGGGAAATTAATATGACAGCAAAAACCGTTGAGATTGATGTATTATTTTTAGTCAATCTACTTGCTGATAGCGTTCGTCTCAAGGCCTTAGAGTACGGTGGGGTTGATAACTGGGAATGGTATGACGAAAGTCTTAATCCCTTTAGAGGTACACTAAATAATCTTGAAGAAATTGCAAAAAGACTAGAAGATGATCAAAATTTTAGTATGACGTATGATGAGATTATTGATATTGCTTATCCCGACGATATCTAATTATAGCTTATCTTAATTCTATGAGATGCAAAATACATTACTAAAAATAGAGGCTTGTAATGACAGATGAAGAGCTAATTAAAGAAATGTCTTTCCTGGAAGCAAAAGTTATCATAGGCTCAGCAACTGAATCAGAAAAAAATGAGTACATGAAGTTAAAACTATCGTCACAGTATAGAACCATTTATATTGATAGTATAAAGAGAATGATAGAAGATGGCTCTAGAGATAACTGTAGAACTGATCAGGTTATCATAAATGCTCTAAAAAATCACCTTGAGAGACTAGAGAATGGAACTGATAGCATAGTATAACAAATAGTACAAAATAATTTTGGCAATGATTCATACTTGTTTTCTCTTACTTCAACAACTGGTGGATATAAACAATGAGTAAATCTTTTAATTCAATTCCAGCACCACTTTATGATGAAGTAAAATCTCTATTTTTTGCAACTCAACAGTTAGCCTTTGCTTTAATGGTAAGGGATGAAAGCGACGCAAATATAGTAATAGAGAATCTGCCCTCCGAAGAGGAGGGTCTAACATCTGAGAAGCTTTTACGCTGGGCAGACTCTATGAGAGGTGAGTTGTCAATACACAGAAAAGAAGCTTTAAAGGCAGTAATCAATCCAGTTTTTCCTCTTATGAATACATCAGATCGATTTATTATTAATATCTTATCTGGAATTAATTTTCCAGGCATTACATCGAGACTAATATTCAGCTCCATTGAGAATATCTGCAATGAAGTAGTTAAAAACAAAGATATAGATGCAAAAGATTTTAATTCTAATTATGTCAAATCTGAAATTCTTAAACGCGGTGTAACTTACCGCGGTACCTCATTGCCGATTACTGAGGAGCTTGTCGATAGCATTCTTGAAAATAATGATGTTGCTTCATTTATTTGTGAAATGAAATCTAATATGATCTTCGAAAAATCAAAAGAAAAAGATACTAGAGCACACTTTTTAGTGCGCCTAAAAGATGGAAGATCAACTCTAGTCAGAGCCAGATCTGAGCTTGAAGCTAGAGAAGAAGGAGTAAGAATTATTTCTTCTTCAGAAGAGGAATCTAAAAATCTTCATTACGAAGGTAAGGTATCTGTAACAGAGATTACAAAAAATCAGTGGATTGAAATGGATTTTAGTAATGATTGAAATCTATTAATAATATTTATTTTATTACATAGGTTTTAAAATGATAAAAGATTTAAAGAAGTTAGCTTATAAATTAAAACGTTTAGGATATAAAAACGAATCTGCAATGGTTACAAAAATAGCCTCAGATTCAGAAATTGAAACAGTTAATTATGAAGGAAAAAAAATAAGCTTTTATAGACAAGACTTAATGGATGCGTTTCAAACATTATGGGATAGGTTTTGGACAGATGAAACTAATATGCATCGAGTTGTTGACTTTGAAACAAGGTTACAAGGAGATGACAACCATTACTGGGAAATACAGTGTGAATGTGAAGGAGAGAAGCCATTTGATTTTGGCGCATGGTTAGTTACCAATAACTACGATGAGTATGTTATTGGGTATGGTAGAGACCCTCTTAAGGTAACTGACATTGACGGCAATTATCATTATATTTACGCTGAGTTCTAAAGTGGGCTAGGTTGCTGTGGCGCTATCAGCTTAACCACAGCGTAAAGCAAGCGGAACAAAATATATTTTTCTACAAATAAATTTAAAAATTGTTGACATCCTTCGCCAGCAACCTAAATATAGGGTTGCAAGGGGTGTGGCAATATTCCTGTTGGTAAACATATCTGTATCCAGGAGTTCTAAGTGGAAGCCTTTTATAGTGATGAAGCATACCTCTACGTTGAAAAGACTAGAGGTTCAATAATTATATCTTCAGTTAAGGTATTTGATACGTACTTTGGGCTGAAGAATTATATATCTGAGCTGCGCAACAGCGGTAAGCATAGCTATTTTTTAAATAGTTTTGCTTACAAAATAACGAAAGGATCTGGTGGAATTTGTAATATTTTAAGTTACTCTGAAATGAAAGATATAGGGATTAGATAGAATAATAGGTATATTGTAAAAATTATTATGTGTTAATAGTTAATGAACCATTAATAATGGATTTTTAAATGATTACAAAGATTAGAAGTGGTTCTCGTAGAGCTATGGCCAAATCTGCTTCTTCTAATATGGAAGATTCCTACAGCAGGAAGAATGAATCCTCCTCTGGTAGAGGAACTTATAAGTTTGTTACTTCAAAAGAAGTTGAAGAAGATTTCTCAAGGCCATCCCCAAAGATCACCTCTTGGAGGAGAGAGTGAAAACTGATAAAGTTCTACTTAAAAGTCTGACTTTAAAGTCAGACGTAAAGCCTGTAGTAAGCAGGATTACTACTTGGAGTAAATATGAAAATTCCGGAGGAGAGTTTAAAAACAAGCTGAAAGTTGTAAACTCTGATATAATTACAGAAATTCTAAATCAGCAGAACAGAAGAGCTCTTGCTTTGATTTTTGCATCTGCAAAGTCACCCGGTGGTGGTGTTCGTAGAGGAGCAGTTGCACAAGAAGAAGTATTTTGTGCTGTATCAAATGCGCTTCCCTTGCTGGAAGCGTGTGAAGACTTTTATAAGGATAATAAGAAAACTAAATCTAAAGTTTATTTAGATGATGCTTTGGTTATTTCTAATGTTACCATGTTTTTTGATAAATATGGAGTTAGAACAAATAATGAATTAGTTGATGCTATTTTTTATCCAGCTCCAAATAGAGCTTTGTGTGATAAGAAATCTGCAAATGATGCACTAAATAGAAGAATAAAAAATATCATAGAGTATTCAAATTACCACGGCTATGACTCACTAATAGTTGGTGAGTGGGGCACTGGAGTATTCGGCAACGACGTAGGAGATGTAGCCAGTGCTTTTAAAGATAACATTGCCAATTATGGAGGAGGACTAGATATATTATTTACTGTCTACAATTCAAATAATTTAGAATATTACAAAAATGTTTTTAAAGGTTTATTATGATTACCTCAGTATCAGATAGGTTTTGTATAAAAAATACATGTCACGAAACATTATACTATCCAAGTGGTACTAAAAGCTGCGAGTTATATACTATGAATAATAATCTTCACAGAGAAGGTGATAATCCTTCTGAAATACATTATTATTCAAACGGATTAAAATCTATTGAAATATTTATTAAAGAAGGAGTTATGCACAGGGATGGCGATAAACCCGCATATATAAGATATAATAATGATGGCACTATAAGATTTAAGTCATACTATAAAGACGGGAAGATGCATAGAGATAGAGGACCTGCCAACATAGAGTACCATGAAGATGGCCAAATGGCATCTGAAGCTTATTATAGTAATAATCATCTTCACAGAAGTGATGGTCCAGCAATTGTAAAATACAATAAGCATGGCAAAATTATAGATTCTACATTCATAGTAAATGAAAACTCTAATGGATAAAGATATAAATATATTTCATAAAATTCATTATTATGAATCTGGCGAATTAAATATTAATTATTTAATGCGTTTAAAAGCGATCTTTACATATCGCAAAATAGGCGGGTTTATTTTTTTCTGATCCGTTATATGCGGCGGATATACCATATCCGACGGCGCCGTATTGCATCCGGCGGCATATCGGAGCTTAAGATGAGTGCTGAGATTAACAGCCTTCTAGAAGAGATCTCTAGTCTAAAAGAGGCTCTTCGCAGAGAGAGCATTAAATATCTACAGATGTCTCGCATTAGAGAGAATAATGTGCTGCTAACGGCAGCATCTAGTTCATCTATTGAAGATGCGGCTGATAGAATCAAGAGTATTCCGCTTATATCTACTGCGGAATTAGATGCTCTTCAGTCATCACTTGATGATGCAACGGGCAAGGTTATTCCTCTTATTGATAAGGAGATCAATAGGCTTCAAGAAAAACTATCCACTCTAGATACGTTTGCTAATCATTTGGAAACCAGAGACTCTATGCAGACTCTCTGTTATACTCGCAATAGTCTAAAGAAATAACTAAAATAAGGATATAAACATGTCAACTCAAACTACTACTGGTCAGGCTGCCGTTCTAACTGGTTCAGATTGGACTGCCTTTGCTCATATTCCCTCTCCAGATGGAGGTCTGATTAAGTCAGAGCGTCGTCGCGGAGATACTAATATGCCGGGGCATCTTTTCCGTGAAACCATCTGGTACAAGAAGGATGTGAGGCCGCATGACCACCCCTGGAGCTTCACTTCTCTGATTATCCGCGGTTGGATTGAGGAAACAATCTTCTCTCGCCTTCCAGATGGAACACTTGTTATTTCAGAAGTTCGCAGGCATTATGCCGGCACTAATTATAGCTGCCCTCATGGCACTATTCACATGATTACTGACTGTGATCCCGGTAGCATTACTCTTATGTCGATTGATCCACTTGTTAGTGGTCCGATGGATTGGAGTAGTTACGCATTTGATGGTACTGTCGCTCGTCCTCTTACTCCAGAGGAGAAGAAGGCAGATACTGATCTTTTCCTTCGTAGGTATGCAGCACTGAATAAGCCTATTGTCTAATCTTAATGCAGTAATCATTCATTTGATTGCTGCATTTTCCACATTAAAATCTGGAGATGAATATGAATATGGTGTCTCTAGTACAAGACTGTGTGTAGAGTTGCTCCTCGTCAAAAGGATGCTGATTTTCATGTAGTTGCCTTTGTAAAGGTTGGCGATAATATTATCGCAGCATGTAACGACGAAAAGTCGTCTCCAAAGTATTTGCGCTGGTACAATAAAGGCTGTACCAACTGTGCTTATTCTGGACATGCTGAGATGATTTTGTTGAGCAAGGTAAAGAATATCCGTAGAAAGACTATCTATGTAACTAGATTTCTTTACGATGGCACTCCTACTATGGCACGCCCTTGTAGGCTTTGTCAGCAGCACCTTTATGATGCCGGGGTAAAGAGCATCAGATACACTGATTGGAATGGACTCTGGAATACACTTGAAATTAAAAAGCATCCATACTAAAAAGACAATTGTATAGCTAATTATACCTCGACCTATTTAGGTCGGGGTATAGTTGTTTAGAATAAAAAAATATTATATAAAAATATATTAAAAATTGGAAATTAAATTGAAACGTCTAGAAGGTTTCGACCTAACCCCTGAGTCTTTTTCCGAAGTCTTTATATTTGCTATGAATGCCCATACAGGTAGAAACACTAGAGATAAGGTCCGTCGCTTTGATGGAAAAACGCCTTTCTTTATTCATCCATTGGGTGCAGCCATTGATTTGCTAAATGAATCTCTGTTAACCTGGGAAGTTAGATCTGTAGCTGCTACAGCTGCTTTATTACATGACGTATTTGAGGATACATCTGTAACAGAAGCAGATATATGGGCATGGTGCCCAACCTTTTCTGAGCATGTATTAAATGAAGCGTTGAAAATAGTTCGTAAAGTTACGTTCAAAGATTCCAGAGAATCTGAGGCTAGTTTTATGGCACAAGAGCCTCAACAGATAGATTATCTTGAAGTTCTTGTTAGAGCAGCAGATATATCAACAAACCTAAATACACTACCCCAAGAAAGAATTGCTCGGTCTATACCATACTGTAAAAAGCTTCTTTCTTACCTTGATCCAAACCTTCAGGTGGCACGAATTCTAAAGAGTCGAATTAATCTAATTAGCTAGAGGACTATGATGAATAAAGTAAATATCTTTGATTTATTTGATGATAATGGAAATTTGAAATATAGCATTGAAAAAACTCTGATCTTTTTTATAGATAAAGATATGGGGGTAATTGAAGAAGCCTTTGATGATTTGGAAAAAATGATAAACGAATCATCATATAGCTCTAGCTCTGATGCTATGGGTCTATGGTTTTCTTATAAATTTTATAAAGCATTTGGCTCATTTTTTGATTAATAATAACAAACTTGTTAAAGCTAAGATGCGTTACTTAAATTTCTAAGAAAAATTGTAATCCATGATTATTTCGGTGGCTAAAATTTAGGTGACCGCATTGCGGTAGTTTCCCATTGTTGTTTACTGGGCAATCCTGGTAAACTTAAAATATACATTAAACTTAATAAATGGAGAAAAAATGCCAAAAGAAATCAATCTAGATGTATATTCAGACTTCTTCAAGAAAACAAGTGCAGAGTTTCCAAAACTTGCAACATGGGAAAATCCAGAATTTAAAGAGCAGAGAAAAAGAGTTCTTCGATCAGAAGAAGAGATGAGAAATTTTTTTGATTGGCTATATGGAAAGTACCCAGATATTATTGTTAAGTTGGATTGATTCCAATAGGAATATCATATGCGATCTGATATGAAAAGAAAACTTGTTGATACCTACCGTGTTAACGGTGGTAAAAATAAGGATATGCTATTGCAGCGTAGAGCTTCATCTAGAATCTTTCTAGATGAAGATGGAGAAATTCTCGAAAGAGCCTCAAAGGTATCTCCAGCAATAACAAAGATGCCAATGCGAATGAAGGGCTGGGATAGAAAAGACTTTGGAGAAAACTTAAATCCACTCAGCAGATACCTGCTGAACCAGATTGGTAGAAATTGGGATGATATTTATTCAGAGATTTCTAAAAACTGTGATAAAGAATCTGCCATAGGCAATCATATATATGAACATCTTTGGTCTTTTATAGTTAAGCCGGAAGAGATAGAGATTATTGATGGAGTGCCTCACCGTTTTTGTTATGTGAATAAGCAACTAGAAAGACTTGAAACAAGAGCTAGATTTCTTGATATAGTATGGATTTCACCGGAAGATAATATATTAAGAAAAGTTCCGTTTAGGTCTTTTAAGCCTTTTGGACATTTAAAAGATAAAGAAAACTTAGATGATATATTTATAAAATATAATGATGAAACATATATTGCAAAATCCATTCTTAATGAATGGTTTGTTTTAACTCTAAAGAAACAAGAGTATCGTAAAGCAAAAATTATATCTTCATTAGATAGAAGTCTGGTTGATATAAATATTCCACTACATACATGCAAATGGACAACAGCAACAATAAATATGTTATTTGGCAGGAAGGAGTATTACTCTAAAGCCTATAGGGAAATGAGCAAAGACATAAAAGATGGATATTATCTTGCTGAAGTAAAAACTATGTCAAAAAAAGAAAAGAAAAAATATTTAGGTAACAAATGAGTACAAACATTTTTATTAGTGCAAGTGTAAATTGTACAATTCACTTAAAACAGAAAGATATTCCTTCCAGGAAAGTAGAAACATTCGACTGCTTGTTGACCCCAACAGACATAACAATGAAGATTGTATCTTTGGATTCTATTGAAAAAAGAATTGAGGCTTATAAGGAATGGTCAAAGAAGAATTGTCCACAAGGTTATTTGAATGAAAGAACATATGGCGAAGCTCATGCTAAAACGCTGGATGAATGGATTAATAATCATGAGGGATGGGAAATAGATGTATTTGCTATGTAGAAAAATAAGACGAGATCTTTAGCGCGAATAAAAAAAAGGTGATCCGCTTTATTCGTTGCGTATATTATTTGCGTAACCTGGGGTGCTAAGATGCGGAATGGTAGCGCGGCTGTATACTTCGGAATAATTGCTCTCATCTTCATTTCAACGCTTATAGGATTGACTCTTCTATCTATTTCTACTGACTCTCCGGTTTGTCCTACCGGAACTGTCTTTAGGGATGGGTATGGTTCTACTGGTTACTTTTACTACTGCGAAAGCATGTAACAAGACTAACTAAAGCAAGAAATATCTACAAATAAAAGATAGAGGTAAAAAATGTCTCGCAACCGTATGATGAACCTTGCCAATATGACCATCGTTGGTACTGCTGATTACGCTACTGCGTCTGAGACGCATCTTGTTCTCCGTCCCAATCTTAGTAAGTATTTCGACTACAAGAGTGGGGGTGTCACCATTGAGAACGAGTATGTAAAGGGCCATATTGGCTCAGGGAAGGTTGTTGTTGGTAACTCCCGTGATGGAAATGCTATCGGTTTCCTTCTTTCTGTAGAGGGTACTGACAAGATTCTTTTCATGTATATGCAGAATCGTTACTATGAGTTTGGCGCCCTTATTGCAGATAGCTTTGATTCTGCAATGGAGCTTGTCTACACTTACATTAGTCCGATGCAGATTGATCGTTACATCATTGGAGACATCAGCATGAATATTGATTTCGACACTTCTACTCGCGCTGGAGCAGAGAGTCTTACTGAGCAGCTCGAAGCAGAGCTTAATCGGATCTGTCGGGAGTATGGCTGCGTTCGTGGTGATGGCTGGCACTCTGCGAATCACATTTCTTGATTGAATAGTCTTAAAAACAAAATATAGAGGTAAAAAAATGCCTTTCTACGAAGATGATTCTGATAGCACGTTTGATAGTCACTTTGACGACATTGATGAGCGCGAGAGTGACTCTGATGATCCCGACTTCGAGGATTCCGAGGATCATGTTCAATATGATGATGTTGAGGATGAGTCTGAGGACGATCTAGAGGAAGAGGAAGATGATGAGGATGATCTTCTGAGCTGGCCCTCAGAGGAGGATGATGAAGACGCTGATGATGGCAACTTCTACTATCACGTCAGCTACTCCAGCTCTTATAGTTAGCCAATGAGATTAACCCCTGTCATAGACGTGACAGGGGTTAATCTGCATCTACAATTATCAAAATGAAAGCTATATTATACCTTTCCATAATATTATATGGCCTGCTTAGATCAGGCGATAACACCTGGCTTAAGGTATATTACCTTATGATCCTTTTGGTGGTCATCTTCCTAACAAATTTGGATTAAAAATGAAACTGAATCCAGTTGCTATTATGTTTTGGTTTGTGCTCTCATTGCTTGGCTATGTGTTGTTTGGCACACTAAAGGCGGCAGCAATAGGCTATATCATAGGTTTTTCAATATCTATTTCAATTTCATTCCTTCTAGTTTTTATTAAAACCAATATTCGCTAAATAATTATGTCAAACAAATATGAGGCATTCTATACTAATGGCAGTATAGCTGAAATAATATACAGAGATCAAAATTCTCTACCACATAGCTTCGATGACAAGCCGGCTATTGTAAAATATAGAGAAGATGGCTCTCTAGATAAAGTCTGCTATCTCCAACATGGAATCTATCATAGAGATGATGATAAGCCATCAATAACTCTATATTCTGGCTCTTCATTTGTTGATACAGAGATTTATTATAAAAACGGTATGCTCCACAGAGATGGAGATAATCCTTCTATAATTAGATATTTCCCAAACGGAAAACATAGAGAACTCGCCTATTATTCATGCGGCTTAATACACAGAGATAATGACAAGCCTGCTTTGATTGTATTTTCTGAAAACGGAAATCTAAATAGTGAAAGTTACTACTTAAACGGAATTCTAAAAAGAATAGATAATCCGTCTGTAGTAAAATACCACGAAAATAGTGCCAAAGTTAGCATGGAAGAATATTATGAATTTGATTCTTTAAGAAAGCACTCCTTCTTGAGAAAGACAATTGCGTATGATGAGAATGGCAGACGTTCAATCAGCACTTATTAGGAGATAGATATGTTTGAATCTAAGACATTTTATGCAAATGGTAACCTACATAGTGTAACTTTCAGAAATCTTAGGAGCGAAATTCACAGAGATGACGGTCCAGCTTGGATCGAATATTTCGAGAATGGCTTAATCAAGAGGGAGAAGTATTATGTAAATGGAGTACTATCTAGAGATGGTGGGCTTCCTGCTTGGCTGGACTATTCATATAAAGGACATTTGATTGAAAAGATTTGCTATCTAAACGGCAAAATTACAGATGGATTGTCTAAGGTATCTTATTATGAAGATGGATCTGTATCCTCAGAATTCAATTATGAAAATGGAGAGTTGTCATCTACCGTAGGCCCAGCAGTCATCCACTACAGTGCTGATGGTAATGTGTCATCTTCTTACTGGTATCTGGATGGAAAGCTCCATAGGGAAGATGGGCCAGCAATCGTAGTTTATCATTCTGGTACAAAGATTACATCAGAGCATCATTTCTTTATTGATAACTATAGATCCTTTGATCTAAATACTGGTGCTAATATTATTAAATATGATTTGAACGGTAATGTAACTAGCCTGGTCAAGCAGAATCTGAGATATGCCATTTAATCTTCCGATATAAGTAGGCAGAATATGTCCACAATTAATATTTTCTGATCTGAAATATTCCCACCATATATCTATGGTGCCGGTAGCGGCATAGCTAAGGAAAAAAGGAGTGAATTATGGAAGATCTGTTTGCTCTTCGTGCTGCGTCTAAGGCTGCGTCTAAGGCGGCTGAGAATGCTGCCATTGAGGCGGCTATTCAGTCTGGCAATGTCTCCAGCATCCCCTTTGCTCCAAAGGAATTTATGAATAAGAATGATAGAAACTGGGGTCGTCGTACTTCGCCGAAGGCTTATGAGGCAAAGTCCGATCCAAATGTTATTAAGATTTTCGTCTGATTGAAGATTCAAATATATACCAGCGGTTTTTACCGCTGGTATATTTGTTTTGTAATATACAAAAAACATTAAACTTATATAATTATTTGGAGAATATTATGAAAGGCTCTCTTAGTTTGGTTAGAGGTTTGCCGGGAGCTGGAAAGACAACTTATGCGGAAAGATGGAATCTTCCAAACAAGATTGTTATTTCTGCAGACGACTATTTTGTAAATGCTGATGGTGAATATATTTATGATGAAAACCTAATTAGAAAAGCTCATGAATACTGCCAGAAAACTGCCTATGATGGCCTCATTTCTGGAAAAAATGTTGTTGTTGCAAATACATTTACAATGCTATGGGAGATGAAGCCATACTTTGATATGGCAGAAGCTCTCGGTGTAGATTATAAGATTTATGATCTACATGATGGTGGTTGCTCTGATGAGCAGTTGTTTTCAAGAAATCTACATGGTGTTCCGCTGAATAGAATCTCCAGAATGAGATCTAGGTGGCAACATCATTCAGGTGCCATTAATCTTAAGAAGGATGAATACAATGTCTAATATTGCAGATTTGCTTTATAACTTCTCAAATAAAGTAGATGGAGAAGTTAAATATCTTATTATTTCAAATGACATTGAAGTAAATGTATTCACTTCGGAAGCATATGATTCTCAAGATTACATTGATAACAATGTCTGCAATAATAGCATGAAGAATTTGCGGCTAAAAGATGGAGATTTAATTGCAGGTGTTGTACGTCATGCTAGAAATGGTGTGGAGATCCTAGATTTCATTCACTCTAAAAGGTGGATGTCTGATCCGACGGGTATGATTATCAACAACTCTATCGAGGTTATTCCGTGAAGTATAATGCAGATATGCTTATTCAGGCTATCACTGATCTATCTGGATCTGTAAGGGAAGTTGTCGTCAAGGACAGATCAACTAATTCCCTTCATTCTTTTGACGATCTTCCTGCAAGGACTGTATTCTACCCTAATAGCAGAAATCCTATGTCAATGGAGTGGTATAAGTTTGGATCTCTATTCAGATCTTCTGGTCCAGCGGTGATTCATTACTCAAACTCTGGAGAAGTTATCAATTCTGTATGTAAAAACGAGATTTGACATGGATAATTTTATTGAAGAGTTAAAACACTTTGTAAGAGATAATGGCCCAATAGAGTTTAATGGCAGATGGATCTATGATCCAGCTCCATACTGGAAGCTTTCAATTTTTGCTTCTGTTATTGTAGAGATAGCAACTTTGTGTGTACTCTACAAGCTAATGCCATATATTGGCATACTTCTAATGCTTTGCATTAATGTTGCTATAACAGCAATTATAATTAGAATACTTGTTAAACATATATTTACTTACCGTAAGTTTGCAATACATCTAAATCTAAAAGATAATTTTTATATTCAGGGCTCAAAAGATGATCTAGTATTAGAAATAACAAGTTTTAGAGATTTAGAAGCTGGACTATATAGATCTAGATATTATGATATAAAAGAAATCAAAAATCTGCATCCAAAGAATATCAAACTTCTAGAAAAAGCGGTTGTTAAAAAACTTAATAAGATTAAAAATAATGATATTCATATAGAAAATATTGCAGACAAACTAGCTATAAAGAGAGAGCTATCAAAAATAGCAAAAGAAATAGGATAATCTCATGCAAGATGATGATTATAAAGTAAGGATTGTATATAATAGCGATATGTATGGCTACATGAGGTATGGCTTTGACCTTTACTGTAAAGGCGAGCAAATCCGATGTGGCTTTTTATCCGTTTGTAATTTAGTGCCATTCCCAAAAAATATAAAAATAAATACATATAATCAAATCATATCTTTGTTGGATAAAGATATGACTATTGAAGAGGCAGCAAATAATTATGTAGACATTCTTATAGAATACTTTAAAGAAGGTAGTGTACCCTTAATTAGTATTTGTAATTATTTTGATGCAAGGTTTAAATTCGATACATCCTCTTTGGATATTAAGATTTCAAATGTTCCAAACAATTACTTCAATTTAGAAAATCTTGATTTTTCTGAGATTACTTTAAGGTCAAAAAAAGCGGCAAAATTTATATCAGATAATCGTGCCTGGGTTGCTTCCTATGTAATAGAATCATTCAATGAAATAATTACAGATTAAATATATCCGAATAATAATACATTTAACTTGTATAGAGAGATAAATATTTTGAAAAAACTTCATCCAGCTATTCGCGATTGCCATTTAAACTCTCCAGATTACGATTTTCTAAGATCAAATAAAAGAAATAGAAAATATAAAAACGGATCTATTGATCTATTTGGTATCATAATTGATATTGAATACAATCATGATGAAAAGTCTTGGGAGTTTACAAATCCAGATATCATAACTGATGAACAAGTTATTTATTCTTTAGATAAATTTTATGAATTTTTAAAAAAGCATGACGAGGAAGTTGCAGAATCTGTATTTTCAGATGAGATAGAGCTAACCATTAGAGATGTAGTAGATATTGCTAACAACAATAATGGTCGTGCTCCAATCTTTTATGGGAAAGACTTGAAGCAATATGTTATTCCAAAAATTCTAAACTACAGTAATCATGAAAGTGCATTAGCAATACAGCTAGATGATGATAAGAATCTAACTAATGTAGTAGCTAGCTTTCCATTGGATGAGTTGGTTTATTACTATAACGATTTTATTAAGAGTTCATAATAATGAATAACAATCATTCTCCATTTCTTGATAGCAGCCCACTCCAGAAGGCTTTGAACTCTGGAGCAACCCCTCAAACTCTAAAGGATGATCTTGGAATTAGATTTTCAGTTCACCCTAAGTATACAAATCTAATTTTGTTTGTTTATGATCAAATTGATTCACCAAAAATGAATCCAATTGTTCAAGCATCAAGGGGTCATATACTAGATTCATCAAACGGATGGACTCATGTTTGCAGACCTTTCGATAGATTTCTAAACTGGGGAGAGGGCATCCCTGGAACAACTCCTCTTCCAGATTTGAAAGAATCTGTAGTCTATAAGAAAGAAGACGGTTCTCTTGTAAACCTGTGGTGGTATGCTGGAAAGTGGAATGTATCAACCAAGGGATCTCCATCAGCAGGTGGTAGTGTTGGTGATTTTCCATTTACTTTTGAAGAGCTATTTCTAAAGACCTTTGCTGAAATGGGTTTAAGCTTTCCAGACGATGAAGATTCACGTAATTATACATTTACTTTTGAACTACTATGTTCTGAAAATCGTGTAGTCTGTCCTCAGTCTGTAAATAAGGTTGCCCTACTCTCAGTTCGCCATAATGAAACTGGAGTAGAGCTTGATCCAAATGGCTTTGAAAGCTTTCCAATTTGTGAGTCATTTGAGGAATTAAAGAATACTTCTTCTATAGAGGATGTCAAATCAACATTTCTCTCAATAAATGCCCTAGACCTTGAGGGATATGTTGTTGCACAATATATGGCAAATGGCTCTGTAGTTAGATCAAAGATAAAGCACCCAGGGTATCTAGCTCTGGCTCATCTAAAGGGAGGAACTACAAGAAAGTCCCTACTAGAGCTAAAGAGGTCTGGTGAAGAGGGGGAGTTCCTTTCAATCTTTCCTGAGTCAAAGGATCTTTTTGATGATGTATCTCAAAAATATGAAGCTCTAGTATCTTCACTAGAGGAAGCATGGAGACTGCATAAGGATATTGAATCTCAGAAAGATTTTGCTCTTGCAATCAAGGGGACGCCAGGTTGTAACGTACTTTTCTCACTAAGAAAGGCCGGAGGAACAATTAGAGAGCACCTTGCCAAGGTATCAATTGATAGTTTGGCATCCCTATTATTCAAGGGTGAATAATACTGTAATTCAAAATACATAATAGATCATTGCGGCTGGTCTAATCGACCGCCGCCGGGCAAAAACCTTACCAATTTTCTGATCCGCTTTATTCTGGCCGTATTCTATTGGTGTATTCGGCACCATGCCGATTCCCGTAACTACCATCATAAGAGGTGATAAGTGACCCCCTCTACTTTTCAGCTTGCTATCTTTGATGCTATCAAGGATGTTTCTGCTGGAAACCTTATGATCTCTGCCGTTGCCGGCAGCGGAAAGACTACCACCATTGTTTCCGCTCTTTCAAAGATTCCTGCTGACAAGCGTATCATTATGCTTGCTTTCAATAAGAAGATTGCAGAAGAGCTTTCTTCCCGTGTTAAGCTGCCGAATGTTCAGATTCGCACTTTTCATGCTGTTGGATTGCAGGTTTGCAAGAATCTTTGCAAGAATCCCCGTGTTGATGCCTCGAAGGTTTCTTCCATTCTTCGAGACTATGCTAACTACTTTAACATCGACACCACCTTGGTTAAGGGCTGGGATTCTATCAAGAAGATTCTTTCTATCGGAAAGAATTCTGGCATTGGTGTCATTTACGAAAATACTGAAGAGTCTTGGATGAATATCATCCATCATCATGACATCTTCCGTGATGAAGAGGTTGATATGCCCGAGATTATCGAGGCACTTATCAAGTGCCTGAACAAGAATAACAATATTCACAATATCATTGACTTTGATGATATGGTGTATTTCCCCATTCTTTTTAATCTTCCTTTCCCAAAGTATGATTGGGTGTTTGCGGACGAAGTTCAGGATGCTTCCGAGATCAATCGCAAGTCTCTCTCTAATCTTCTTGCCAAGAATGGCCGCCTTTGTGTTGTTGGAGATCCATACCAGGCTATCTACGGGTTTCGTGGTGCTGACTCCAACTCTATGAATGAACTGAAGAATGAGTTTGGTTGCATTGAGCTTCCGCTCTCCGTGTCTTATCGCTGCTCTAAGAGCATTGTCGAGGAGGCAAAGAAGATTGTTGATCACATTATGCCTTCTGATTCGGCAGGCTTTGGTTCTGTGATCAACCTCGATTCTTATACTGGTGAGAACTTCTCTGAAAAGAATTCCTCTATCATTTGCCGTAACACAGCCCCTCTTGTCAAGATGACTTACTCCCTTATTGCAAAGGGCATTCCCGCTGTAATGCTTGGGCGCGATATTGGAAAGGGCCTCGTTACTCTCATCAAGGGTTTCAAGTGTAGCAGCATCAGCAGTCTAAAGTCCAAGCTCGATGATTGGAAGAGCAAGTCTGTTGCTAAGGCAGATGGAGATGAATCTATCATCGACTCGATTCTTGACAAGTACGACTGTATCTCTATCTTTATTTCCAACTCTGCTGGAGATAGCGTCGCTAGTTTGATCTCGGAGATTGACTCCTTCTTCTCTGATGAGTCCATTGGAAGCAAGATTACTCTTGCCACTATTCACAAGTCCAAGGGTCTTGAGTGGGATCGAGTCTATCTTCTTGATAAGAATCGTCTCTACCCTAAGTGGGCCACTAAGCCCTGGATGCGTGAACAGGAGCGTAATATTCATTATGTTGCTGTAACTCGCGCAAAGAATGAGCTGATCTACATTAGCTCGGATAGCTGGAAGTAGTCTACTAATATAGTGAGTGGTAGCATGAAAAAGAAAAAGAATAACATTACTGCTGCCGCTCACTCAATCAGAGGTCCCTCTGGCTCAGGTAAGCATAAAAACAAATACAAGAGAGGTAGCGGAAAGATTGCCGGAAAATACGGCAGACATCCAAAACATAAAAATAAATAATAATGTAAAAATTTATAAGTAAAATAAACATCTGAGGCTACAATGTATATTGTTTATATTTATGAAAACAACCTAGAAGTGGATTCTCGTCAAGGTGATGATATTAAGTCCCTTATTAATTGGGCTAAGACAAGCTTAAAGCCCGGTCAATCATGGGATTATAGCCTATTTCCAGGCATCTAGACAGCAATTATTTAGGCCGACTGTTTAAACAGTCGGCCTTTTTATTAATATTTTTTTATGTTATATGAAAATATTTAATGCTTTATATTTTTTTATAAGTGTTAATTATATTCAAAGATTTGAATATACATCAGGTGCATCCAGATGTGTTACAGATAATTGCATCTGCAGCGTTGTGGATAGCTCTACAAAATATTATCCGAATAATATTTATTCAAATAGGCTTTCTTTATTCTACAAAGAGGATGATGATAGCTTATCTAATGATAATAAAAAAATATTAAATAATTTTTTATTTAATTTTGATAAAAATAAATATAACATCTCAATAATTGGCTACGGGGATGGTTGCGGCAGTAGTGAGTATAATATTGAATTATCAAAAAGAAGAGCTAACGCTATATCTAAATATGTATATAAATGGGATTCTTTTCCAAATATTAGATATTATGGAAAAGAGACAGAAAAACATAATCCAGAAAGTAGAAGGGTAGATATTGTAATTCATTCAAAGGGAAGTCTTGCTGAAAAAATTGAAAATATTTCTGCAGATTTTTATTTATTGGATGCCTCTGGATCTATGGATATAGATAATTGGAAGCAGATAATTTCTGCTTCAAAAAAACCTGGATCACAAGTTTGGGTTTCAAAAATGTTTGGCTGCTATAATGGACAAAGATTATCTAGCATAAAACCAGAAGGTGGAACTGAAGTATGGTATGCTTATTGGTCGATTTTAGATAAGATGAGCTTTGGACAAAGTTTGCTTATAATTTCTGATTTTAATGCAAACTATCCACTTACAAGTCTGGAGTCTGCAAGACTTTCAGAAAAAGCAAGAAAGAAGGGAGTAAAAGTATATTTCATAAAATTGTAAAGCATAAAAAACTCATCTGTAATCCTGGTTTATTTTTTTCTGATCCGCTTTATTCCTTGCGTATACAATATGCGTAGCGAGGGGCCGTTAGTTCGGCAGCTTAGAATAAATCTACCGACCATCATCAACCTCCTACATCAAAACAAACCAAAGAAGGGTTCTTAAAATGTCAAAGCGTGCCTATGTGATTCCTGTTGGCCTATTCTCTGACCGCAATGGTCGTCCAAGTCCTGTTGCTTTTCTACAGCATACGGACCACGTTCTCCCAGATTATTGCGGTCTGATTAAGCCAATCGGCGGAGCTATGAATCCTGGAGAGTCTGAGGTCGAGACTCTCGTTCGAGAGATGTCAGAGGAGAATCCAGGTTGGTATTCTTCTGCGAGGATTCCCGGCACGAGTAAGGGGTGTTGGGGTCTAAAGGCTGAGGGTGGTTTCAGTCCGCTCATTGTCAATGACAAGGTTTCTGTTTATCTTGCCTTTGTAGATGCTGGAGTTGTGGCACACCGTCTGTATGTCAATTCCTCCAAGGAGTCATCGCCCATTACTATGAATATTCGCGCCGTTACTCGCAGCTCTGACTCTGACTGGCTCTTTCCAGAGCTTAAGACTGCACTTCTAGACAGTCTCAATTCAATTGATTCGTTCATTTCTAGCCGCTGAGTGATGATTATGTCAGCTACCGTCTACTCTGTGTTCTTTGTATCGAAGGAAATCGGAAAGAGGTTTCTAAAGGTATTTAGAACTCATGATGAAGCTAAGAAGTTTGCAGAGGATGATGCTCTAGCAAATCCTTACGATCTAGATCCGGGTGACCACTATATCATTGAAGAGAGTAGAATCTAAAAAGCCTCTGTGAGTCATCACAGAGGCTTTTGCCTTTGATTTAAAAATTCTAAAATGGGTGTTTAATGCTTTTCAGTATTCAGGACGAACTAATTGATCTAATTAATGATGTTAGGTCAAATAGTGATGATCAAAGTATTGAATATATTATGAGTAAGCTTTGTACTCTTGAAGTGATGCCAAGCGTTTCAATCGTTGGTATTGGAGGATTTCCAATTAAAAAGATTGATAGGGATTACTATATTTTCAATACCTTGATTACAAGAGAGAGTATGGTTAGCCTCTTGCATGAGCAGCTTGGCTCATCTGCTGTTCTAACTAGACTAAACTCATCAAGTCTAAATATTGATGAGCTAGCAGAAATCTGTATTAACAGAAACCACAAATGGTCACTACATCAGATTACTGTCACTATGATGTTTGTTGCTCCACCATTTGTAGAGATGTCTTTTAATAGATCCCAGATGTTTATGAAGGGAGGTTCTTGGATTGAGAGTCCTATTAACAATAATGGTAATAGAATCTTTACAATTCCAGGCTCCTTGAAGACATGGAAAGACTATCTTAAAAATAGAAATAGCTCTGATTTCTTTCCAGTTCAGCGGAAAGCTATGAATTCCGCATATGATATTTTGAATTATTATTTTCCAGATGCAATGGTATAGCATATGATTAAGGCTCTGGTTGCTACCACTAATTTTCAAAAGTTTATTGATTATTCTAATATTCTTAAGCATTGGAATATTCATGCTGAAATGGTAGATCCGCCAGATATTATGGGTGTATCTTGGGCAAAGTCGATTATGACTGATGGCATTCGTTTCATTTTTATGGATGAAACGAACTTACATAATGCTTTTGATAATTCAATTATCAATGAAACAAATATTGCCCATCCAGAAGCCTATATTTTGGCTAATGTAAATATTTTCTTTAAAACAAAGATTGATGGAATCGTAAAGATTAATCACATCTTCAAGGCAGACAAGACCCTTGGTAGCGTTTTAGAGCGCAGCAAAGTTACTGACGATGTGTTTGGCTGGGATGACATCTTTATTCCAAGTGGAAGCAAGAATACTCTATATGAACTAAGAAACTTTGGCCTAAAGATCACAGGCAGAGAGAAGGTTATTGAGGATTTTTTATTTGCAAGACTTTCTACTAGAAAGGACTTGAATTTCTCTAAGATGGATGGTCCCGATACAGATCCATCTATAGATGGATCTGTTTACTATTATATTTTTAATAATGAAATCTTCAAGAAGATTCTGAATAACAATAACAGCATTGCTGTAAAAATGACAAAGATTGCCCTAAAGAATGGAGGTCCTTTTTTCAGGAGAAAGACTAATCCTAAGAATGGAAATTATTGGTGTCCAGGTATAAATGGCGGTATACCATTGACACCAAAAAGAGATGAAACACATGAACTAACATATATGTATCATGATTTGATGCATCATATTTTTCCAGATCTCATTTTTGATGGCAATCAAACTAGAGAAGCAGAGCTTACTTACATAATTAGCAGAATGCTTTCTGAGGCATTCAGCCTGTACTTTACTGATATTGTATTCATAGATGAGCTTAAATCAGCAGGGCATGAATACGACTTCTATAGGAGAAAGATTTACCCAATCTACAAGCATATAATGAACCTAACAAGAGTTGAGCAGATAAAGTTTATCTGCGATTGGCTATTTCTAGGCATCATAGAGAAGGATTGTTTTGGCGATATTGATAATTTTCTAGGTAAATATGAAAGTTATTTTACAGCAGATTTCACATGGACTACAAATAACTGGAATGCCATGAAGAATGATGCTGAAAACTACTCTAATTGGATTAACAATATCGACCCTGTTGTAGTTAAGAACCTAAACCTACATACTGTCTCCTCATTTATGATAGACTCCGGAATAGTTGAGGGCGAGACATATAAGTCTATTTATGAAAAAGTCTTTAATCATTGGATTACAATTATTGATTACAATCTATCACTAGAAGATACCAGTCTATGTGTAGAGCTATCTGTTTCAAACGCAGTAAAGAAATGGACCCTTGGTCAGCTATTTGCATATTCAAAGCTTAATCCAATCTCCGATAATGCCCCAGGGAAAGATATACTTTTAAATATTGTAAGCAGCAAAGAGGATGCTTCAAAAGATGGGGAATTAGTTAAGTCAGTATTCTTAACATATCTTCAATCACTAAATATAACTCCAGATCAGGCTAAAAATTGGAGTATTGCATTTCCAGTTTTTCCTCCGAGCTTTGTGTCTTATAAAGAAAATAAAGCAAATAATATTAAGCTTATTGATATCCTAAGTAAAATTCAAGATATTTAAAAATATTGAGATTAAAAATGTCAGAATATAATTTTGATTCAAATAACATCAGTAGTCAACTAAAGCCTGGTGATACTATCTTTTATTTAAATGATTATAATTGGGAGCCTGCTATTGTATTAGCTGTTTCCAAATCCTCAGTTAAAATATCAGTTGATTCAATCAGATCATTTGGAACACTTGCCAAGATTGGCAAAAGGGTTGAGATTGAAAAAATCGCAACACCTGATGAAAGAGTTTGCATTGTATGGGAAACCAAGAAAGGTAGAAACGGAAGAGGGGGCTACAGAGTGGAGCGGGAATGCTACCCTGATCTTAGGGTTCCTGCTAAAAATGTTGCAAGACAGCACTATGGTTTGGGGCGTGTAAATGAGTGAATTTATAAAATATGTTTTTTATTACGCCAGCTAAATAATAACACCTAATAAATATTCGTATATTCTATGATTATTCTATATTAGAATTACGTAATATGAAAAACAATATAATTAATTTAAATAAATATATTAGAGATAAAAACGAAGAAAATAAACTTAATTCTTTATATCTTGATCTGCATAAGATGCTTGAAAATATAGAGTATACAAATTATGAACCCTATAATGATAATTCATGTATAAGTTTTAATCTTATGCCATATGGCTATACTCCTAACGTTGATTCGTCTAGTGCAAAGTCTGCTTTAATTAACGCATATTATGCACTAATCCAGGATGGAAGATCAGATCTAGCCGAAAATATTTCGGAAATTATTAAAAAATTGTAAAATAGAGGAGGCAATGGGTGGTGCGATGATAATACCCACAAGGATAGGGTATGCCAATTAAAATATTTTTGTTGGCATATGGAAAAACGAGGTCTAGAATATAAGAGAGGGGTGGGTGGTGGATTTGATGATATTTAACCCAATATGGATAGGGATCTTGTATTTACTGAGTGATACGGGAATGATTGTATTTACATTTGCTTGGACCGCTTTGGCGGTAGCTTATATAAAAAACAGATATAAGAGAGGTAAGTATGACTAGAGTTATTAAAAAAGGTTCAAGAATAAATTTTTCAGAAATTGGCCATAATGGATTTCATTATCCATCTGAAAACAATACATATATTGTTACAGATGATGTTGAAGCAAAACTCTTATTATGGGTCACCCCACCTGGAGATAGGGTGCCGGTAAAAGTATCTCTACCTGATGAGGATGCTTGTGTTTTCTGGGTTAGTAAAACATCCTTTAGGGAGTAGTTTTATATTGTAGCTATTATAGCCCAAAAATTAGAGCCAATATTATTACTAGAAGAGCTTCCTAATATTGTTGAGCTAAAAACTGCAGAATCCATTAGGGCCTTGAATGAAAATCCCATTTCACTCAAGGCCATTCTTATACCTGCCTCTTTATTTAGATCTGAGAATAAAAACCCAAACTCATTTAAATTGGTAAAAATACCACTACCAGGTGGGTAGTATTCCATTTCTAGTATATTGTTTCCTAATTTTTCTTTTACTGAATTGATAAAATCAACGTCAATATTTGCTGTCTTTAACAATATAAATTTTGAAATTTTTTTAGACTCAGATTTAAAGCCCATATCGTCTAAATCTTTGGCAAGATCTGCTAATCTATATAGTTTATTTTTATTATTCATAATTTAGCCTTAACAATATATGCATCTATTATTAATAGATAATTACGTTTCATCTATCCGCGCGCGCGC
>Ga0129333_10001005_pt1 | contig 24922 bp, 42 predicted proteins | sample CPB6_08_DNA_FD_94474 | JGI IMG/M metagenome (GOLD analysis project Ga0129333, IMG submission 94474) | Freshwater to marine salinity gradient microbial communities from Chesapeake Bay, USA - CPBay_Sum_0.6_0.8_DNA | ecosystem: Environmental > Aquatic > Marine > Coastal | place: USA: Chesapeake...
CATCATCCCAATTGCTCTCTAGTTCTCGAACAATCCATTCCTGATGCGCATCAAACAAATTGGCAAACTCGATTATTTCGCCAGGAAGACTATCGAGAAAGTCTGGATCGCTAACATCATACTCAAAGTAATTATCGATGCCGTTATTATATTGCCCAGCAAAATTCATTCCTGGCTCATGATATATTGCATCCACATTCCAACCATTCTCTGTAAGATAATCATATAAAGTTATTGGTGGTGCCCATGCAGAATCAAAAGATATCCAAATCTCATTATCATATGTACGTTCCCAATCGATAATAGAAGCATCCCACTTGGTTCCCCAGTTGTTCAGATTCCATTCATACCAGTTTTCTTCTTGGTCAGCTGGACGTGGTCGCAAATGCTGGAAGGGACACGCAATCATTTTACCTTCTTCGTTCTCTCTACCCATCTCCTCAGCCAAAGCAGAAACCTTCTCAACATCTTCATTATATAATTTAACGCTATTATCGCACCAGTTTGGCATTTTATTTCACTCCATATCTAAATGATGTAATCCTAGACAAATCAGCAGTTCTCATCTCAAACGAAAAGTGCACTGGCATAATATTATTCTCGTTCACCATAAGTGTCGGATTCATAAACTTTTCTTTGCCATTGTGCCACATATCTCTTGATGATCCAGCTGAAATGTTCTCATACAAGTTTGTATCTCTAAATGCAATCGCTTTGTTGGTAACTAACAGATCTTCTCTATAGCCACGTACTTCTAGTTTGATTGGTGTGCCATACTCGAATCTACGCAATCCAATCTGAGTCTTGTAGCAATCGCCACTAGAGTTAAAACAAACCATCGGTGTATTATCTACAACTTCCTCTTCCTGCACTCTGGACAGGGGAACAGATGCAATGCCTGCCAGAATTGGATTCAACATAAGCAGGTTATGTACTACGCCACCAGCCATACGCTGTTTGGTGTCGGTTACCGTATCGCCACGATTGCCTGATGTTTGCAGTAGCGACTTAAAGTCCGAGACCCATTTCTTATTCCAGCCTATTAAACCATTCACAACAACTGTCGTACTCTCACCACGATTCACATACTGTACACCTGTCTGCTTAAAGAACATGGAGGAGTTTCCGTCCATAACATCCATAGCTACTCTGATGTTATTGTAGTTTCTTTGGCGATCAACAAGTTTCTGCCTATCCTCGTCACTAACCTCGTGGGTAGAATTCATGGCAACACGATTGTCTTTTACAACGTCTACATCTGCCACAATTGTCACCACATTCTCTCTGTATGAAAGAACTTTATACGATTTGATCACTCCACCGTTATACTGAGTGATACGTTCATCTGCTCTATTGTTACGCAGATAATGTTCGCTATTAATCCAAGTACCAGTAACTTTCTCCAACGCAGCAATCTTAGCAGCACGCAGTGCGCTCTCATAAGTTGCACCGTAGCCATCAACTACAACTTCCTCAGCATTAGCAGCCATGGAAGTTGCAATCAAAGCGGCGAGTAGTAACTTTTTCATTTCACGTTCTCTTTAATGATTTCTTTGCTCGAGTTTACTACTGTATCCAAAGCATTAGCCACATTGGAAACACCAGCAGTAGCGATAATAAAACCAAGGACAAACCCGATAACGAAATTCATTACTGACCTCCCATTTGAGCACGAATCTGTTGAGCAGCAGTGATAGTCTTACGTGAGATACTGATCTCTACGCTAACCTGATTGGTTGCAGGATCAATGTTACGCTTGGACACATACGCACCACGCAGGATCGCATTGGCATTGTCAACGATTTGCTCGCGCACATTCGTTGCAACTTTGTTAGCACGGTTACGATTCTCGTTTGAGTTCTGCTGCGATGCATTGCCAGTACCTTCCTCATCAGCAGACAAAGACCTTAGGCTGTTAGTTGAATCTTCCTTAACGATGTCTTTGAGGAACACGTCAGAAATATTGCTAACTGCTTTCTGGGACTTTACATCATTGCTGAGGAACTCAACCAGATTACGTTTTGCACGCATCGTCGCGATCGTGAACGCTTGCTCACGTGCATTGGCATGATTGAATTCAACGGGAGATGTGCCACTGGTCTTAATGCGAACCCATGAACCCTGCTCGTCAAACTCAAGGATCAGTGTTCCATTCTTTTCGTGGAAAGTTACTTCTGCTGTCTTGATGTCAGGCTTGGCTTCAAGAGCAGACTCTTTGGGGAGAACCCGAACTGACTCTTGTTTGGTAGCACAGCCTGCCATCAGGGCAGATATTGCAACGGCTAGGATTATTTTGGTTTTCATAATATATTACCTTTCTCAAGTTTACATAATAATTATACGCTTTTTGCGAATTAAAGGCAACACCTATTTTGCAAATAACCCTACCGTTAGTAGGGTTATTCTAGTGTCCTGGCTTAGGGTGCCTGACCAGCCTAGATGGTGCATTGGCTTCTTCATATTCTTTGGTATATTGGAAGTCGCTTTCGTACTTGCCATCGAGTGAAACAAACTTACTGCCATCCCATTCAAAAATAACTGATTGCAACTCAGCAGACAGAAAGTCTTTAACAAGAACCATCATTGCTGTGTTCTCTGTATACTTGCGAAGTTCACCAACTGTTTTTGTTCCAGTTGCAGATTCAGTAATTTCTATTGTTAGCATTACTCTTTCTCTTTCTTCTGTGGCGCTGGAATAAATCCAGCATCAGCAACCACCTTTGCTGTTATTTTTGGGTATAGTTTTGTTAACTTCTGATTCTTAACTGCAAGAATTACATCTGCTTCAGAAGGATGAACATTTTCCAACAGTTGGATAAACAAAGTTTCTCTACGCAATTTGGAAAGATCTTCTCTGCAAAAGACGTAGAATCTTTTTGTTTCCTGTAAGAAATTAGCAGGACTCATTCCTATTGGTGCGGCATCTTTCTTAAATGGTGGATCGGTATCTGGTAATAGAAACCTCTTCTCCTTGATAAAAGAATGCTCAAAGATAAACTTAAGAACATTGTTACCTCTGTACGTAGTCTTAAGCAACTCTGGATTATCATTAATTTCTGCCAACATCTCAGTAACAAACTTTGTCATTAAAACTCCTCAATTTCGTCAAGTAACAAACGGCAACGATGCTCTATCAAATAATTCATAACAGACATCTTATCACCTGTGGGTTTATTATTTAGGTAGTGATTAAGAATAGATTCTTTCACGTCTGCAGGGATATGGTCGAATGCAATAAGTTTTGCATTTCTAACCCAGTTACGTTTCTCCTCGTCATTACGACATGCAGCAATACCTTTCTCTAAAAACTCTGTGAGACGCTTCGCGCTAACTGGTTTCTGACGCTCGCCTGATACAAACACATCATCTTTGGAAAGAATGTTTGGTATGCCATCGCCAGAGTCACCCTTAACGATATGCTCAATTGTAAAATTTACAATTTCTTGTTTGGATGCCTGGATAAATTTCTTCTGCATAGGTGACCACTGACGTACATTGCCAGTTGAGAATGGCTCCAGCTGTAACTGCTTGAAGTCTTTATCGCTTGATAGGATAAGAATCTTCTGTGGTTCTTCGATTAATCCCTGCGCATATAGATCATTGGACTGCGCCCACTCTGTCATAACTGCAATGATGTCGTCTGCCTCTGCTCGGTCAACATGTACAACACGCCATGGGAAATGCTTAGCAATGTCATCACGCATTTCTGATAACGTATCAAAGATAAGATGCCAGTCTAGATCTGAATTATCTCTGGCTTTCTTGCGATTGGCTTTGTAGTGCTCAAATGCATCCCTGCGCCAGTACTTGCGTCCGTCGCAGCAGATAACCATCTCGCCGTATTCTTTGACATACTTTTTCTTGTATGACTTTAGAGTAGACAGAGTAGCATGGCGAATCAGATTCTTTACCTCTGATTCTGTACCCTTCAGTTCACGTTGGAATGTCAGAATGGCAGCAAGTGCCACCTGACTATAATCTACAAGAATCATCAAAATGCTCCCAGCAAAATGCACTCTTCATTGATACGACCATTTGGTGTGCTTGGTTTAGTCTTAAGTTTCTTAATTGCTGCATTCAATGCACGCTTTCCGATAGAAACATCTTTGAAGAACTCTTCAGGTTTACGCAGCGTATAAGATAATGAATCCTTGACATTAAAACCAATGATAGTAGTTCCCTTCACTCCAAGATTGCCGAACTCTGCCTTATATACCTGCACCTTACGATACTTGGTATTGTACACCCACAACTCGCTTGAGTCGAGAATACCTTCTGGACGACATGACTTCAGCGATAGATCAGCAAACTCTTTCATGTATCTCATCTTGGCGACTACTTTTATTGGAGGAGCAGGTTTGCGTTTGCGTGGCGCACGTGCTGCTTTAGCAGTTTGCACCTGTTGTTGGCAGTCAGCGATAATTGATTCAAGGAACTTAGCATATGCTTTCAATTCTCGTTTACTGAAATTACTATACCCTTCTACCAGCTGCTCATCGTCGCCAGCGAGAACCTCGTTTATCTCGTTTAGCGTAGGAATGTAAAACTCACCGATGCGTTTGGCTACTGGTGCAGAGATAGAGTTGGCTAATAGAAAGTTTTTGGTATTAAACTCGCTACTCTTGTTAACCACAAACAGATCAATCTCATTATCAATCTCTGCTGCATACTTTTTAGCAGTCTCTTCAATCCTATCTTGTATACTGATAACAACGGCAGTAGGTTTCTTTGATTCAGTCTTTACAATTTTATATTTGTATATCAATTCCTTGACGCTTTTGTCTAACCAAGACAAATGTGTATCAGTGATATGCTGCTGGCGAGATAATAAACGGCAGATAATTGCCACCTGGCGAATCTCGAAGTCTGTTGCTTTATTGATAGCAAGAACCTCGTTCTTTTTACCGAGTTTGGCGAAGTACTCAATAGCATATTTGCGACGTTTCTTATCATCGCTGTGCTCTGTGTACCACGAAAGTGCTTTATTTAATTCAACTGTGTAGTTCTCAATAGTTACAACTGGCTCGTCACCTTTCATTGCAGAAATAATTGCATCTGCTCTGGCTTTTCGTTTTGCAGTATTCATAGGTTTGAAACCTCCATAAGAACTAACATTATACCTTGCCGCTGAATTAAAGTCAAATATCTGCTTTAACTTTTACAATAGAATCCCAACGAAAACTACGCCACTCGCCTAGTTCTGTGTCAAAGACTCGACAGGCTGCAGAAGAATAGGAATCTTCGGCTTGAGACTTTGGTTGTTTGTCGGTCGGGATTCTACCTTGCGCAAGTGTTGCGTTGATGATTCTTTGCGAACCATCTTTTTTGGTAAAAGTAACCAGCAGATCTTTTGTGTTTTCATCTCGTAGTAAACCTAATAGCCATTCTTTAAATTGTGGAGTCGAGTTTGTTTCCATTATTAAATCTTTCTTGCATAGCATTTGTAAATTGAGAAAAGAAATCCTTAAACTCTCTATTTGTAAAATACATACTGCTCTTTGTATCAACTAGAGTTTTGCCGTCTTCTGCAAGCATATTGCGTTTGATAACAAATTCTACTAGATCATACTCGTGATCGTGCACTTCAATAGTGGTGAGCATTCCACTCTTGTATATCTCACTCTGAAATTTTAGACTCATATGCACCTTTCTTGTGTTTAGTTTTACGTGTGTAAAGAACCTTCGACTCCACCACACGCATGCGATACTTAGGTGTGCGCAAATCTTTGGCAACAAGATTTTTTGGTTTCGAAGATATATTATACACTTTTTATCCTTTTAGGGCAAATTTACTTAACAAGTTCTTTGCATCTGGAAAATCTTTTACATACAACTCGTCGATCGTCTCTAGAATTAATAAAATCTCCAGAGAATCCACATCGTTCATAACCTCCAGGGGCAGCGAACACTTCCAGGTATCATATTGATCTGAACTATTCATAGCCCACATTGTGTTTAACAACTCAATATGCCTAGGATGCAGATCAGTAAGAGTTATCATGCTACTTCCTTAAAGATTGCAGACCACTTTTGTAACTTCATCATCTTCTCATGCTTAGATGTCATTACAGCTGCTTCGCTAACAATCCCACTATCGATCAGCAGATCGATCATGCACATTAGATCACCGACTTCTTCTTCAAGACGCTCGCGATTATTCGCACCATTGTAAGAAGAATCAAATCCAAATCTGAAACATTTACTTATTGCTTGCGTAACTTCAGCGCACTCTTCTTGTGCGATCAACATCACTTCTTTTTGCATTTCATTCATATTAACTCCAATCTTTCTTATCACCAAACTTCTCATTATACTCATAACCAGCGAAATAAGCACGCAGTTCGTACATGCTCATATCTTTGGACTCAACTCGTTTCCCAACATAACTACCCTCTGGGTAGTAGTGTGGGTTTTCAGCACGACGGTAGTAACTGTCAGCCGAACCACGATCAAATGGGGTTCCATGACTAGTGTCAAACTTTTCACCACGAAATTCAATTGTTCTCATATTCACTCCTATTAGCCATACATTGTTGTTCAAGTTGCAACTCATTTAACTTCTCTTCGTATTCATCAACTACTGCATCTATTGCCTCGGATGTGTAGTTCTGGTTTGAATCCAAAAGAGATACATAAAACCAGTAATTCAGATCAGAGACAGACATTACACACTCTCTTTCATTTCAATTTTATTCCAACCGTAGTTGGCGCACACAAACGTCTCATCAGTTTCCAGGTTATGGACGATGTCACCTACTGACAGGCTATGCATCTTACCGACCACTTCGATCAAACTTGCATCTTCATCACACACAAAGTTTGCGATGCGGAAGACTTCGTCTATCGATCGGGCATCGACCCGAGCAACTAACTCATACTGATCAGAGATCTCTTCGATTTCTTTATCAGACATAAACGATAATTCACGAGCATTCTCATTTCCGAAGGGGAGTTGGTAAACCATATAAGTAGTCATTTTCATTTCATTTCCTTTCTCATTCATCATAAGATAATTATACATCAAAACTGCAATTAAAGACAACACCCTAGAAATGAAAAAGACCCTTCTAGTAGAAGGGTCTGAAAATTCCCCTACAATCTGTAGGGTTATTAGTTAGCGGTTACTTACTTATATTCTCTAAAAATGCCTTGGTAGCACCCTCCCATGTCCACTTTTTGCTAGATTCAACAACATCGTCTCTCTTAACTAATTCTGTTGCTACCTTAACTGCGTGTTCTAAATTATCGCTCATCATTCCATTGTACATGAGTTCGATAGTCTCTATTGGTCCAGGTTCCCAATAACTTGCCACTGGAGTTCCTGATGCTAACGATTCCAGAATTACAATACCAAATGTATCTGTCTTACTTGGAAATACAAATGCTTCTGCATTAGCATACCACTCTGCTAATTCAATACCTTCTTTCTTACCAGGAAACTCTACTGCTGGATATCTTTTCTTTAAAGTTTCCAGATATGGTCCATCACCAATTAATACTTTTCTTGGATAATTTAACTTACAAAAATCATCTAAACCCTTTTCATGTGATACTCTAGATACGCAAAGAATATATGATTGTTCTTCAGTTTTAGTTTTTCTTTTGGGATTAAATAGTTCAGGATCAACACCTCTTGTCCAAATTGATACAGAAGTGAAACCTTTCTGTTGTAAAAATTGAGCCATAGGTTTAGTTGGTACCATCATTGATCTAGCAGAATTGTGAAACCATCTGTAAAATGGATAAAATACCCAAGCTGGTATTTTTGTTCTACTCTCTATAAATTCTGGAAATTGAGTATGATAACATGTAGTAAACTCATCTTTCCTCAATATAAATCTTGCATAAATCCCAAGAGTTCCTTCAGTGGCTATGTGTATCTTCCATCCGTCGAGCAAAGCATCGAGAATTTTTTGTTTTACTATCCAAGGATTTTTTACTAACTCAATTTCTGGATATGCTGGGAGTTTAACTCTTTTGAACCCATCACAATAAGGATGAATAACTTGAACTTCATGACCAAGTCTATGTAATTCTTTTATTGTATTTTGATATGTACGAACCACTCCATTAACTTGTGGTTCCCAGGCATCTGTAATAATTAAGATTTTTTGCATTGTGCAGTCACTTTAAAGGATTGAAACTTTAACCAATATGTCATACTATCTAGCGCTTGCATGCACTGTTGTTCACTGTTGAATCTCAGTTCCACTCTTCCTGGTATGTCGTTTGGATTGTTTATGTGTACTGCCACTATTATCAGCATCCACATTTATTATTTCTCCCCAATGAATTATTTCCCATTTACCATTATGATGTTCAACTAATGCGGTACAGGATTCAACCCAGTCTCCATCATTCATATAAATCACTCCATCTATTTCTTTAATTTCTGCGTGGTGTATATGCCCACAGATAACGCCATCATATCCTTTTCTTTTACAGTAAGATGCTATGTTTTTCTCAAACTGAAACATAAAATCAACTGCTCGCTTAACTTTGTGTTTAAGGTACTGGCTTAAAGACCAATATCCAAACCCCATCTTGTGACGAATCCAGTTGTACTTAGAGTTTAAATTTAATACAAAATCGTAGGCACCATCACCTAGAATAGATAACCACTTATGGAGGCGAGTAATCCCGTCAAACATATCGCCATGTACAACAAGATAATGCTTTCCATCCACTCCCACGTGCTCAATATGATTGCAGATGGTAATGTTGCCAAGACCAATTCCGAAAGGAATAAAAGTCCGTAAGAATTCATCGTGATTTCCTGCCACATAAATGACTTGGGTTCCTCTTTTGGAGAAACCCAGTATTCTTCTTAATACATTACTATGTGACTGTTTCCAGCGTAACTTATTACGCTGCACTTTCCAACCATCAATAATATCACCTACGAGATACAGTTTCTCGCAGGTATTGTTTTTTAGAAAGTTATTGAGAAGTTCTGCTTTGCAATCTTTAGTACCAAGATGAACATCACTTACAAATATTGTTTTGTATCGATGCATTTTTTATCACCTGGTATGGAGCAAACCAAAGTTGCAAAAAGAATTTAACATAGAGATCAAATAGATCAGTCATTTCTAAAGTTCCTATGAGTTGGGTCACCTGGCTCTAGATCTGGCATTTTTGTCATCATTTGTGGAGCTGCGCCCATGCCGAATCCAGTAGCACCAGAAGCAAGACTATTCATCATTCCACCTACAGATGGCATACCTGGTCTTGGTGGCATCGTTGGTGATGATGGTGATGTTGGTGCTGGTCTAGCTGTTGCTGCTTCCATTGCTTTCTTTCTCGCCTCAGGATCATTACCTGCTAGCATAATGCCAGACAATGTACCTGTTAGAAATGTAGCGATAGGAATAATTAACTCGAAGAACTTCTGATCAATAGGGCTAATAGCATTCAATGGTTGTGTTACAAAGATAATAGAGTAGAGAACTACGAATACGATTCCTGTTAATGTTAGTGCTAAACATACGCCAATGAAAAAACGCAGTCTCGCCATCAACTGATCTTCTGTATACATAAAATTATCGTTCATTTGCACGTCGCTCCTGTAGTTGTTTGTGGTGTTCCTTGTGGTAATTGATCTGGTGGTGGTCCAAGTCTTGGATCTCTTCCACCTTTGAATATATGCTCTGGACATGTTCTAGTTACATCACACGTAGGTTTCTTACACATTTCTTTATCCCAGTTTGCGGGATCTTGGCATGGATAACGAAACTTGTCACCACCAAAAATAGCAAGAGCCAATGGTAGCAGTATTAATAATCCAAGCCATTTAAAAAGTTTCTTGTCGTTCAAAATCACCTCCGTTATTTTTTATCGGTCTCTTGGTCATCAGACTTTTTATTCCATTTAATATCATATGCTTCTGATAATGCAAAAGCAGAAACTATTAATGCTATCAAAGAAACGATATAAGCTCCAGTTGCCATATAATCCTCCATCATTTTTGTGCGCTCTTTGCTGCACTTTTTGTTTCGTGAGATCTCTCTACTGATTTTACAACAATAGAGGATATACCTATTATGAATGCTATTAAAGCAAATATTTGTGGCGCTCTCATGTGAACAACTTCCCTGCTGCATACATCAACGAAGTTACACCAACGACCCACCAGAACATGTCGTTGATCTTTTCTTCATCTTTTTTCATTAACTTTTTATCTTCCTCGTCTTGTTTTCTAATCTCTTCTTTTAGTTCTTTTACTCTAGCCAATCCACCTTTACCATACTGTTCTACTATCTGTCCTTCCATCTCAGAGATCATTCTCTTTCGTTCTTCTTCTTTTTGAAACTTATCGAATGCTTTAAACTCTAGTTCTAAAATGGCTTTTTCTTTGGCTCGTCTCTCTGCCTCACGTTTACGCTGTTCGTTAAGGACTGCCTTATGATTTTCAGATTGAACATCTGTTACTATTTTAGCACCCTCTTTACCAAGATCTCTAGCCTGGTGTAGTGGAGCCAATAGTTCGCTTTTCTGCTCTTTATCGCTCATGGCAGGATGCGGTTAGTTGAATTGCTGGGGATCGAATCAGAAACTGCTAATGAAGACATAACAAAAAGCAATGATGCCTTTTTGTTCATTTTTTACTACGTAACCTCCTTAAACACTATTTAGGTTTTTTGCAGGTCCTGGACGTCTTTGGCTATGCCCTTTACCTCAGAATTTACCTCAGACAGATACCTACCCAACTCTTTTTTGGGCTCTTCTACCCTCTGGTAGATTTCTGGCTCCCAGTCCTTTTTTGGCTCTTCCTTGGGAACCTCTACCTTTGGCTCTTCTTTTTTAAAGAACTCTTTAACAATGGTTTTGGCTTCCTCTGGAATTATCAGGGGTGGAATTGGTTGTGGTGCTGGGGTCTGTTTTTTGGGTTTGGGTGGTTTTACTACTGGGAAATCTTTCTTCATTTGCCAGTTAGCAGCAACTAACAACAATACTGCTAATGGATCAAAAACGAATACTATAAGAAGAATAACAACCCTAACTGCTTTCTCTAAAATATCTTCGTCAGGGTTGTCTGCATACAAAAGTGCTGCGATATATTTTATCGGACCGACTTCGGCTTCGACTTTGCGGACTTCGCTGGCGATTGGCGCACGTTCTTCGTTGTACTTGGCGATTTTCGCTTGGCTGGCGCCGATTTCGTTGACGAGTTTGGTTCTTTCATTTTGCTGTCCTCTACGGATGGCAATGGATCGTTCTGCTCCTTTGGAGTCGTCTGATCTGCTGAGGGTGGCGTTGACTTGCGCATCCAGTTGAGTAATTGCTGTACGAGCTGCATTAATATTCTCCTTTTCTATTTTAATCTTTTCATCAATGAGATTTAGTTTTGATACTACATCACCTGTAGGTACTGCTTGATCTAAGTGTGCCTTGGATAAAAACCCAAAGATACCCATAGATGTTAACATCATTAAAACAATTAGAGCTGTCAAGAAATATATCTTAAATAGTTTTGGTATTTCTTTCCAACTTCTATATAACCATGAAGCGACTACAAGTTTAGATGCTTCTAACAATGATCCCATTATAGCAATAGGAATTGCTGCAGCTGCGAAGATTGCGACTAGTCCTGCGATGGCATAGTATGCTGCCACAGCTGATAATGATAGCGCAACTCCAAAAAGTAGATATGTCATTTTTTTACGTGTGTCCTATGTACTCTTACTTGAATCTGACCATTATACCATTGATCGGGATTTTCCAAAACTTCATTGATAAATTGTTCTTTGGCTTCAAAATAAGATGCACTCCCTTTATTCTCACAGAGTCTTATAATTTCTCTGGTGAAGTTTTCCTCACCTAACTCTTTAACATCTTTTTGCACTTCTTCTGAGGAAGACCAGTAATCTTTCCAGTCAGATTCTATTTTAGTTCTTTTCTTTTTACCCTTTACTGTTTTGCTTCTTGAGAAATAAAACAGTTTCTTACCAATATACTTTTTATTAGTTTTCTTGTTTGTTATCAAGTAAACGAATGCTGCATATCCTTCTGGGATCTCAGAGAATTCGTTCCCTTGATATGTCCACATTTATACTGCTGACAAAATAGCAGAAGCAGCATTGATAATCCATCGCTGAGCGATCTCATCAGTTGCTAGTTCTTGTTGTGCTCTAACTTGAGCAATTTCTCCAATGAGAAACTCGAACTCATCTCTAGATAGTTGTCCAGCTTGATACTGCTCGCCGACACTTATCATCTCTTCTGCTAGAAGTTTAGCTGTATTATTGGATGCTACATCAATCTCTGCTCTAATGTGTTGTAAAATGCTCATCTTCCTCTCCATGCGTCTGCAATAGTGTCAACTCTGACACGGTTAATTTTAAGCACAGACTCGCAAAATATTGGATTTGCTGAGGAATGTGCCTTCTTTAGTGCTACTTGTAAATCATCCACAGATTTAGCCTGTGGGTCTTTTCTCAATTCAGTATAGACTTTTAATCTCTCAACTTTATCAAATAACGAATCCCAGTTCTTATCGCCAGCACACTTAGTGTTGTTTAATGTAATCTTTACACCAACCATCTGATCAAACATAACTGGATCGTGTGGTTTCGGTAGTATGATAGAACATCCTGTCAAAAATATGGATGCTATGACTATAGTCAGTTTCATTCTTCGTCATCCTCCTCTTCGTTCTCGTAAATATCAGCAGAGCACACTGGGCAATAAACGCAATCCTCGCTAGTGTGGTCATCTCCCTTTAATATTATCTTTCCTCTTGCGCCACATTCTTCGCAGTCAAAAAATTTAGTAGTCATTATTTCATGCCTTGTAGTTTGAGATTTAGCACAAAGTTCTCCACAATTAACTTTGTTATGCTTGCTAGCATAGTGAGTTGGTCATTCGTGTTATATATTTCTAGCACCTGAGATGCGATAATATTATATGCAGTATCTTCATCAATAGAGAGAGTTCCCCAATCTATAGGATCCTCATTCTCTACCTCTTTTGCCAGCTCGACCAATGTTTTTACAGATATCATTTCGTTTCCTCATACATTACAGTGTTGGTATCTCCCAATGCCCATTTAGGATCTGTTTCTACAGACCAGCGTTTTGTTGCTACCTTAAAATCTGGCATCTTCAGTTCCCGAGGATTAGATGATGGCTCACAGATAATAATACGATTGTTTGGCTGAGCAGCAAACTGCCCATTGTCGCAGCGAATAAAATTATAAGATTTGTGATCTTCGATATCTTCAGCAAATCCAGTATCAAGAATATTAAAATCAGGATGAGCAGAGTCAACAGTAAATAGATACTCGCCATATAACCATTCTCCGTTTTTTAGTTTTATTTTACAACGCATTGATTGGAGTTGCGCTTTCTTTAATACTGTAACATCATACGAAAGACAATCCCACAGCTGTAAAAAATCTAACGGTAACGGCTCACCATCAATTGGTTTCCAACAAAATGCATGTAATGGCAACTTATCATATAAAGCGCCATAGTTATTTAAATATGCTTCTATGCGAAATGCTTGTCCTCTTAAAGACTTAATACTTATCCACCAGCAGGGTTCGAGTTCTCCATGACCTTTTTCAAAATCATAGAGAAACTCTCTGCGAACAAAACATTTTACAGGTGGTAGATTAGCAACAATATGGGACATTATGCTGCTTTAGCCCAAACATCTTCCCATGTGCCAGACAAAGCACCTTTAGCATAGTCAGTAACACGATTCTCAAAAAAGTTACCATGTACTGGTGCATTAATCATTTCCTCTACCCATGGTAGTGGGTTCTTCTTAACTTTGAAGATACCTTTCATACCCAGACCGATAAGACGACGATCCGCAATGTAGCGAATATATTTCTTTACATCTTCAGCAGTCAGATTTCTCATTGGCTCGTTAGCGAATGATAGGTCAATAAACTTATCTTCAAGATCAACCATCTTCTCAGCAATGCTATAGATCTTGCTCTTCAAAGAATCATTCCAAATCTCTGGGTTCTCTTTGATAAACTCTTTAAACAAACGCATCATATTTTCAGCGTGCATAGTTTCATCAACGATAGACCAGGTAACAATCTGACCCATACCTTTCATAATACCATGACGAGGAAAATTAAGAAGCATAATGAAAGAGCTAAACAACTGCATTCCTTCCGTAAAAGCAGAGAAGACCGCAATGTGCGTAGCAGTGTTTTCCTTTGTTGTATTCTTGGCAGAAATATCCAAAACATAGTCGTGCTTATCCTTCATTTCTTGATATTCAAGGAATTCATTATAAGTTGATTCTGGCATTCCGAGAGTTTCAATCAAGTGAGAGTATGCAGCAATGTGTAATGCTTCACGTGCAGCAAATCCCATAAGCATCATACGAATTTCTGGTTGTGGAAAATATGGAAGATAGTTCTTCACATAGCCACCAGCAACGTCAATGTCACCTTGCGTAAAGAAACGGAAGATATTTGTTAAAAAATGTTTTTCTTCTTTAGTTAATTTCTTTTTCCAATCTTTCACGTCTTCTGCCATTGGCACTTCTGTATGTAACCAATGCGCTTGCTCATGCTTTAACCATGCATCATATGCCCAAGCATACTCAAATGGTTTAAAGTAATTTCTTTCGTCTGTTAGTTTTAGACTGGTCTTCATTCTTGTTCCTCTAATATTAATTCTATTGCATTAATTTCTTTATTGTATTTTGCACCAAGAACTTCTCTATATCCATTCTCAGTTGGGATCATTATAGCCATATGAGCTGTTTTAGTTGTTACTCCACTGATTTTACTGCAGTTTTCCATCCAAAGTGTTTTTAGTTTCCAATATAGATCGTATGCGTCCATTGATTATCCTTCGCAGGCTAGACAAGCACCGTCGTCTTTGGTCAGTGCCGTTAAATCAATCTCTTTGATAACTTCTCTTTCAATACGCTTGGCAACTTTATCTGCCTTAGCAATCTTATCACTGCGGCAATAATACATCGTCTTTAATCCAAGTTTCCATGCCATAAAATGAACCGCATGTATGTATTTAATGTTGCTGTCTGGACGGAAAAATACATTTAGAGATTGCGCTTGGTCAATCCAAAGTTGGCGATCTGCCGCATGTTGCACCACCCAACGCTGGTCAATTTCCATAGAAGTTTTGAAAACATCTTTTGTCCATTCGTCCATCCAATCCAAGTGCTGAACGCTACCATCATTCGCAATAATAGTACGCCAAACTTCGTCAGCCCAGCCTTCATTATGTTTCTCCGCTTCGACCTGAATAATCTTATCAAGATATCTATTTTTGTTTAAGTGAGAACCCGAAAGAGTATCCTGCCTATAAGCATTGGCACGATAAGGTTCAATGCTAGGACTAGTATTGCCCATGAGAATGGAAGAAGAAGCATTGGGAGCGATAGCCATAAGATGACTAAACCTATTCCCAGTACCCACCGCATCAGGAGCTTCACCTCTTCTGGACCCAAGTTCTTGATTAGCCACATTTAATTTCTCTCTTATTGTTTTAAAAATTTGTTTGTTACGACCAATTGCCATTGGCGATTCCCAAGGCAGATTGCACTTTTGTAGATAAGCATGCCACCCTAATGCTCCGATGCCAATGCTGCGCTCACGAGTAGCAGAATAAACAGCTCTGGAAATAGAAGTGGGTGCGTTATCAATAAAATACTGCAGAACATTATCAAGCATTTCCGCAACGTCTCGAAGGAACAAAGGGTCATCTTTCCATTCATCATAATACTCCAAGTTTAAAGAAGACAAACAGCAAACAGCAGTACGCTTTTCATTTGTTGGCAGAATAATTTCTGAGCATAGGTTTGACTGATGGACTTTTAGCCCCTTATCTTTCAACCACTGTGGTAAATGCTTATTAGAAGTATCAATGAAATGCAGATATGGTTCACCTGTAGTCATACGCATCTCAAGGATTCTCTGCCATAGTTCTCTTGCAGAAACCACTTCGCGAATTTCTCCACTGTGTGGATCTTTAAGTTCCCACGAATCATCTGCGTCGTGGTCAATCATACACTTCTCAATCAGTTCCATAAATGCATCAGGAATGTTAATACCGTGATGCATGTTTAATGTTCTTAAGTTTTGATCGCCTGTCGGCTTTCTCATTTCTAAGAAAGCAATAATATCTGGATGGGAAATATCAAGATAAGCAGCATAAGACCCACGGCGAGTGCGACCTTGGCGATAAGCCAAACTAGACGCATCGTAAATTTTGAGGTGCGGCATAACGCCAGTAGATTTATCATCCGTCGAACGAATACCAAAGCCAATGCCGACACCGCCACCAAGCATACTAAGCCAATTAGTTTCACTAAGATTATCAACTAAACCCTCCGCAGTATCTTCAATATAGTTTAAAAAACAAGATATAGGCAAACCCCTCTTGCTTCTCCCAAAGGATAGAATTGGTGTTGAATATGACAACCAATGCTTGGACGAATAGTTGTACAACCGCTGAGCATGATCAAGATCACTACCAAACTTAGACGAGACATACGCGAATCTTTCTTGAGGGGATGATTCTTCTTCCCTCATATAACTTTCTTTTAATCGCAGCAGCCCAAGTTCGTCAAACAAACCATCACGCGAATAATCTACCTTTATGCCATGTACAACATCTTCCATACGAACTCCGTTATAATTATTTACTTACAAATTCGTCAACCAAAGGAAATACTTTGGCGATTACCTTAGCACATTCACGAGCCACCAGCATGTGTTCTTTTTGTGTTCCATTGGCGCTGCGCAATTCAATAAAATGTATCCAACTACGTAAGGTGCCATTCATATACATTCTAGATATAGTTAGCCCCTCTGGTAAAACTACTCTTGCTTGTTCTTTAGCGATGTTATTTTTAATCGCCCATTCATAAGCATGAACTACCTCACGCAGCACATCTTCTTGTTTTCTTTTCCATTCTTCCATTAGGTTCTGTTCACCTAAAGTCCAACCATTTATCTCAATTGAGTTCTGCCTATTTTTTGGATCTTGTAGTCGTGGCTCACGAAGAACGAACGACAGATCTTTTGTAGGATCTGCGTATCTTTGGCTAAACTCCTGGAATGAAAAAGAACGATGACGTAATATTTGTCTTGCTATATCACGTGTAGTTTCAATCTCTAAACACGCAGAAACCATTTCTAATGGCGACCAGTGTTTATGATTGATGAGATATCGAATTAACTTCTCAGATGTTTCTGTATTTGTTTGATTGCTGGGGTTTGATACCCTAGCACAAAAAGCCACCAGCTGCTGCATATCATCGATGTCTGCTGGCATTTCCCCAGCTGGCTCAGAATAACTAATTAACTTCACATTCATACTTTTCTCCATGTACCATATCTAAGTTTCGCTTCCAGACCAGAGAAGGTGTTTGTATTTATCATTTCAAGAATTTCGTCAGGCGTTTTGCCATGTAAAATCATCTCATTAATATCTTTTTCCATTACGAAATCTGGAAACATACAAACGCTATACCCTTCCTCAATGTACTTGCCCATCTGCTTGACTATCTCTTTATTTCTCGGCTCATTATCCATGACTATAACGGCATTTGTCAACAATGATTTGATTGTTGGCGTATCAAAACTAGCACCACTCACAGCTATTGCATTGGGAAGGAATAGAGAGTCGATTGGTCCTTCCACAACGTAAATCCTTTTAGATAAATCTATGCGCTCAAGTCCATAGATCTTTTCCAGATCTTCATCGATTTTGATTGTATAATACTTAGGCTCCTCATCACCATACGCTCTGGCTTGGAAAGCGAAACATTTACTCTCTTTCGTAAAGAAAGGTATAATCATTCTTGGGTGCTCACCTTCAATTGGTTCTACAAACTTTGGCGAGACCGAGTTAGTAAACTTCTTAAACTTTGGTGCGAAGTAAAGATGTCTCCACTTATCTTTCGGTATTTTCCGATTCGATACATATTTTACTGCTGGGTGATTTTCTTCCAGTGAATCAATACGCTTCAAAGAAGACAGAACATTATCTTCTAATAAAACTGGAGTTGACTCTGGTAATTTTACTTCTTTGTGATCATTATATTTTGTGGCGCCAGCTTTGTAACGCTCTAAGACATACTCATCATATAACTTTTGATCAACATGTTTAATCAGATTTCCAAGATTAGTTCCATAACCACAGTTATGACATTTAACAAATAGATCTGATTTGGCGCGATAGATATATCCTCGTGCCTTCAATTTGTTTGTAGAACTGTCACCGCAGACAGGGCAACTGAAGTTCCACAAATAATCATTCTTCTGCTTAAAGTTTCTTAGCCGACCACCAAGAATACTTGCATACTTTTTGTCAATGTAAAGCATAATCTCCTCATAGTAGAGTATAATTATACCCTACAGCATAATAAAAAGCAAGTTATTTTACTATGTTTACAATATCCGATAGATGTGCAACAAGATAACCTATTACTGCAGCTCCGCCAATAACATACCATTTCCATTTCTCAAGATCACTAACTCTAGATCCTAATTTATCCACATCGTCAGATATTTGCTTGTGAATTTCTTGGTGTTGCTGTTGTGATATCTGAGCATTTGCATTCATCTTATGCTCTAGACGAGTTTGCATATCATCCATCTTATCAACAATCTCTCTTGTTTGAGTTGTGATACGAGAATGTATTTCTTTGATGTCTTGCTTAACTTCTGCCACGTCTTCCTTGATCGTCTCTACTTGAGTTTCCAATTTTGCGATTCTTTCCTGATCCATGTGTTCCATGTTACTTTCCAAAATTATCTTTCTGAAATCTATACCACTGTATCCATGCGTCTATCTTCACTCTGCAGGAATGGTATTCTGAATAATTTTCATTGATAACACTCAACACGTCAGAAAGTTTCTCTGTAGACTCTACAAGTTTCAACTCTGGGCAAGTTTCAAGTAGTTCTTTTGGAACTTCTGGAAACTTTTGCTTGACGGGTGCCGTAAAACTCAAACAACCTGTTAATAAAACTGCTGGAAGTAATAATATAATTTTCATTTCGGTTTCTTCGCAGCATCATTTATAATACTAAGTACTTCTGGTGCTACTTTGCATTTCTCATCAATTGTTGTAGCTTGAATAACGATTGTTTCTTTTATCTTTGCCTTAGATTCAGCAACTGCTCTGTCTTTTTCTTTTTTCGTTTGCTCGAGATCTTTATTTATCTTTTCTGCTCTTTCTTCTGCTGCCTTAACTTGTTCTTGCGCAACTTTAACTCGCTCGCGCCATTCCATCTCGACGCCAACACCACCCTTAAAGTATACACCAGCAATAAGCAGAATCAATCCTAAAAGTTGTAGGATCATTCGGTAAGGAATAATCCATGGCATCCATCTGACGAAGAAGCCAAAGAAAAACGATACTACACAGCCAACTATACCTGCAATTAAAACCCCATTGACTACTAATTGTATTAGCGCATCAGGTATAAAACTAAGCAGGAACATTGATTGGTTTCTTCCTTCTCGCCATCACTTGGTATTTGCTAATATCTTTTTTGCCAATCTTTGGTTCTGAAACAGAAGCACCAGCTGTATTATTTGCAGGTGCTTCTTCGAAAAACTTTTTAACTTGTATTTCTTCTTCTACGAGATATACATTGTTCTCGACTGCCTCGAGGATTTTATTAAATCTATCTTCCATCAATGACATACTACGATTGTTAGTCTCATGATACTCTTTAACGAGATACAAAGCAGCTACCAGGTTCTTTAATTTACTATCTCCACCTGGAAGTTTGAGGAGAATCTTTTTTAGATTGAATGCCAAACGATGCAGATACGTATAAGCATCTCGCTCATCACTTGTTAACTGATAAGACTTCTTTAAGTTCTTACCTTTGTCGTCTATAATACCAAGACGAAATGCTTCTGTTTCTTTAAATGGCTTTACAAGCATAGAAAGAATTCTAAAAGCAATCATGTTATCAACAAGTCTTGACATTTTATTCCCTTATATTTTTCTTAAACAAGAAATAATAGTTTCGTCTAATGCAATATCTGACAATATAATTGAGTAGTTGGGAATCTCTTCAGGCATTCTCTCCAGGTAAACTAGAAAGGTTATTAGAGAATCCCAACACTCTTTGTCAACTTTGTAAAACAACATATTCAGAGTCGCATCACCAAATACGTTGTATAAAACTACAAGGTGATTTAATATAAGTCGTTCCTTCAAATCACCATTCTTTTTGTAACGAGAAAGTAATTTCTTAAGATACAAAAATCTTTTAAGATCTTCGTCAAACTCCTCAATGCTATGGCACTGAGGATTATCATAATTGCGCATACAATACACAATGAAATTATTTTCGTTCAAAATTTCCATAACGAAAGAAAACTAATTACAGACTAACTGTCACTGCGTATGCCGAAACGATCCACCATTTGCTACCAACCCATAACAGAGTAACAGTAGAACCAGTTCCAGTGAAAGTAATTGTTGCGTAATTGGTTCCTGGAGTTTGTGGAAGTAGAACTGCTGGACCGCCAGCATGTTGTCTACAAATAATAGTTTTGTATTGACCAGCAACACCGTTTGCTAAAACATACTGAGTAGAACCTTCTGGATGAATCAAAGTAATTTCGCTGGTCAAACTGATAATTTGTGCGCCTTGACCTTGGATGATCTGTGGTGTTCCACCTGCCCGCAGGAAACCATTATATGCTATGTTTCCGTCAACGTCTAGTTTTTCTGTTGGGGTTTGTGTACCGATACCAATCTTATCGTCGCCAGCATTGACGTAGAAAAGATCGTCGTCATTATTACCGAGGATACGTGTATCCTGGTCAGCACCTGCTGCGTTAACAATTACTGGGCTATTTAAATTTGCAAGAAAGTTAGCAACAGTTAGTTTCTTGTTGCTACCACCTTGTACGATTGGAAGTAAATCAGCTGATGCAGCAGAAGTTGCTGCTGTTAGTTCAGATATTTTTTGATCTGCCATTTGGCTCTCCTATTAAAAATATAAATTGGTGGGATTTGTTACAATCCCACCTCGTTCTAGGTTACTAGATTATTTATGCTATCGTTAGAGCTGCTGTGCCATTCGACGTAGCGTTTGCTGCTCCTGTCGAAGAAATAATAACACGGAACCGATTAGCAGTTACATACTCAGCAGCAGTGCTAGCAACTGTCAATGAAGCAGAAGTTGCGCCAGTAATATTCGCCCATGTTGTTCCAGTGTCAGTAGAAACTTGCCACTGATATGACAATGCGCCACCGTTGTTAATTGTAGATACTACTGTAAATGTAGCAGAAGCTGGTGACGTAACAGATGCATTAGCTGGTTGTGTTCCAATAGTAATAACTGGATCAATACCAACTGTTGTATCATCAGCATTGTTGTCACTAGTGATAGAAGACATTGCTACCAGTGTCTCAGACTTATGACGTGTATTTCCTTGAGCATCAGTATATGTTGAGTATTGAACCCAACCTGCATGCTGAACACCTTTTGCTTTATTTGCTGCTAGCGCAGCTTCTGCTGCCGAAACACCAGAAGTTGCATTTTTTTCTGCAGTGGTCAGATATTTTGGTTTACCTGCTGCTTCATCAACATTTGTCCATAGTGCCATCTTTATTTCTCCTTAGTTTTTATTTGGAAGGTGTAATGGGTAACCTGTCATTTCTACACCACTACGTTTCTTCCCAGTTGTTGAACCTTTTTGTCTTGCGCCAGAAGCTGATCCTACTGGGCGACCACGACCACGCTTCACTTCTGACTTTTCTTTCTTCTCGTCATCATATCCGCTTTTATCTTTTTCTGCTTCTTTCTTGTAGTATTCTGTGCCATATCCACGTCCAGATACTTTACGTGAAGGTAGATCAGCCATCTTGATCTCATCTAACTGACCTAAAAATTGTTTAAAGGATACTGGATTTGGCATAGGGTTTCCTTCGTTGTCGAAATTGTATTCTACTGAATCTGAAATTTTACCCCACTTTTTCAAATCAGCTGTCTGTGCTGCTTTTGACATACGTTCTACAGCAGAATTATATCCAGCTTGACGTTTCTTTGATAGTGGCTGTTTATCTTTTTGATCAACCTTTGATGCGTAGCTAGCCAGAGTATTAAAACTTAATTCATCAATCTGCTCAACTTCTTCTTTCTTAAGTTTTTTATTAACTTCTTTTGCATTGTTACCAGCTTGTTGTGCCTTGTGTCCAAGATAAGCACCTGCTGCAGCACCCAATGGTCCACCAGCTAAACCACCAAGAACACCACCTGCCAGTGCACCAAAGACACCTTCCTTAACTGGAGTTTGTGTTTTCATACCAGTTTTAGCGAGATGCTTTGCACGACTTGCTGCTGTATGTACTGCACCAGATTTATCTTTGGTATCGCCAGCTGCTTTTTTATATGGAGCATTAAATGGTGGCTTCATAGGTTTAACTTCTTCTCTAACGCCACGATCTGCTGACAACTTGGCAGCGATTGCCATCTCACGACGCTTCTCTACACTCTTACCTGCAAACTGAGGAGCATCAGATTTCTTAAAGTCTTTGATTACATCACCCATTGATGCCTTATTCATATCGATCTTTTCTTCTAGATCGCTGTCTTCTTTAACTGGAACACAGTTAGGAACTTTCTTGCCGTTCTTCATCTTCATGCCAACTGCGGTATAACCTTTCCAGCAAGCACTCTTCAAACTACCAGTTGCTTTTTCAACTTCGTCGATTTGCTCGACATGTTCTTTTAGATCGCTATGATTGACAACTGTCTTTCTACCATTGTTTGCGCCATGGAGATGAACCTTGTCACCCATACGCTTTGCTGTCCAATGCTTACCATCTTCAGTCTTAAACTTATGTTCTTGATTGTCTTTTAATTTAGCAATTGCTTGGTGGTGTTCTGGATGTAAAGGAACAGAAAATTCAGAACCATGGTGGACAGTTTTCATAGTTCCCCAAGAGTATTTCTTAGTTTCTACTTTGCCTTCACCTTTGTAGCTGGCTTCTTCGATTGTTTCTTCTTTTACTTCTTTTTTCTTTGCACGAAGTTTGGCAAGATCTTCTGCTTCGATCTTACCATCTTTATCTGCATCAATTTTATGCTGTTTACCTTTTAGTTCTTCAGCAAAAGTTAAAAAAGATTTCATTCTAGTTCCCCGTTTTCTTTAGTGTAGAAGAAAGCATCCAAGCATGTTTCTTATGAGCATCCAATCTTCCTGCGGCAAAATCAGCCAAACCTTGTTCGTTTTGTTTATCTGCCAATTCGAATAAACTATTTAGGCTCTCGATTACCTTTGCATTATCTATGAAAAGGTTCTGAACCATGTCCGTAATATCACTTGGTTTCATTGCATCCTCATCTATGGTAGCATAAGAATACATTTCATTAATACTAATTGGTGCATATGCATCCAGAGCACGCAGTTCTTCAGCTGTTGCATCTATAGAGCCATAAACTTCTCCATAGATCTTGCCGAAGAAATCATGATACTGTGAGAAGAACATTCCCTCCACATTCCAGTGGTAGGATTGCGCTTTAAAATACATCAGAAATTTGTTCGCTAATACTATTCGTAAGGCAGCTTTTAATTCATCCATTATTAGCAATCCCACGCTCTACGAGACCAATAGTTCGCACTGGTTTTATCTGTTAGATTTCCTTGTCCTGAAGATCTAGCACAATATGATTTTTTTCTAGCAGGAAGATGTTTCTTGATAGAAAGATTTTTGTCTCCAAAATTCACTTTGACAATATTTCCTTTTGCGTTCTTAACATACACCTTTGACTTCTTCACATCGCCAGCCATTGGTTTGTTCAATGGAACTTCTCTACCCTGATAATTTGCTTCATCAAGATCTTCTTGCTCAACTTCTTCCTTCATGGACTCACTGGAAAGATAATTAGCGACAGTAGAGATATAATCTTCTGCTTTTGTAATTTTAGATTGAACCCACTCTGGAAGATTAGTATTATCCTCAAGCATATCATGCACACGTTTTGCGTTCACTATAATGCTTCTTAAATCTCCCTTTGCCATGTCACCCTCAAAGTCATATTCTCTTGGGTCATTTTCTTCTGTAATATTTCCTCTTGCGTGCCACTCTTTAAAATGCAACATTTGGCGCTCCTTGTGTAAACTTTGTATGAGATAATCTAGCCTTCTCTATTTTACGAACACGTGGCGCAAGACGCATAGCCAAACGTCCAATTATCTTTTTTCTTTTCTCAATAACACGTTCAATTCTTTCCTTCTCACCAACAGAAATTTTTGATGGATCCCTACCACGGAGCAATCTTTTCTTCATAAGTTTGATAGCTAGACGACGTGATCTCTTATTGATAGTTGGATTTGATGAGTAACGCTTCAGTGCGATTTTTGTAGCACGCTCACGTTTTGCTTTGGTGCGACGCATTCTTGCCTTAGCTCTCATTCTTTCCATGCGAGAAAGAACTTCATATAGAGCAGCCTCTTTGATTTCTTTTTCGTCTTCATCTTCTGGCAGTTCTTCACCAGTTTCATCGTCAACAATGGAAAACTCATCGTCTTCGTATTCATCTATAATGTCGTCTTCATCTTCGATTTCGCCAGCCATCTTGTCCAGCTCATCATCAGACATATCTTCTATATCAAACTCTTCCTCTTCAAAGAATGCATCATTTCCTTTATCTTCCTCATCACCTAACTGAGCAGAATCATCTTTAACTGGAGTTTCTTTAATTCTTTTCTTTTCTTCAAGTTCGATTTGCTCGCGCTGATGTTTTGCTTTTTCTTCGTCACTTTCTTCTTCGCCGTTCTTAAATACTATGTGGCGAGCAGCGTATTTTTTACCTTTAGAATCAGTTTTGTAATCAGCTGATTGAATTTCGTCGTAACTTTCTTTAACTACAAAATGCGTTTGCTTTGTACCTGTTCTTGGATTAACATATTCACGTTTATATACTTTACCACCATGCTCTTTGGCA
>Ga0129333_10001006_pt1 | contig 24903 bp, 23 predicted proteins | sample CPB6_08_DNA_FD_94474 | JGI IMG/M metagenome (GOLD analysis project Ga0129333, IMG submission 94474) | Freshwater to marine salinity gradient microbial communities from Chesapeake Bay, USA - CPBay_Sum_0.6_0.8_DNA | ecosystem: Environmental > Aquatic > Marine > Coastal | place: USA: Chesapeake...
GCGTTGATCGCGATGCCCATCAGCACCAACGTGAGCACCTCGGTGCGACCGTCGTGCCGTGCCGTCGCGTACACCACCGCCACCGCCAACAAACCACCGAGGAAGGCGGCCACCGGCAGGGTCCAGATTCCGAAGGGCGAGAAACCGGTGACGATCTGCAGTGCGGCGAACGCCATCGCGCCCGACGAGACGCCGACGATGCCGGGCTCCGACAGGGGGTTGGCGAAGGCTCCCTGCATCACGGCACCCGCGGTGGCGAGACACGCTCCCACCAGGACGCCGAGAACGATGCGCGGTAGACGGATCACCCACACCAACTCGTCGGCCACCGGGTCGGACGCCACGTCCGAGCCGATGCCGATGCGCCGCAGCACGGCACCGAACACGTCGCCCACCGACACCCGGTAGGCACCGATCAACGCCGACAACAGCACGGCACCGACGAGCATCAGCACCAGAACCGCGGCCACCACGCGCGGGTCGAAAGCACCTCGTCGGCCGGCCGCGTTCATGCCGCATTCTCCGTCATCAGACGGGCGATCTCGTCATGGAGGCTCTGCACCAGTCCGGGAGTACGAGGACCGAACGAGAACAACAGGCCGTCCTCGACGGTGATGACCCGACGGTTCTTGCCGGCCGGTGTCTGGGCGACTCCGGCCAGATCGAGCAGGCCGTCGACTCCCGACACCGAATCGAGTCCGGTGGTGGTGACCAGCAGAACGTCGGGAGCCGCCTCCACCATCGCCTCGGGGGTGAGCGGAGTGAAGGGCAACTCGAGTCCGATCGCGGTGCCCGCGTCGATGGCTCCCGCCGCCTCGATCAGCGAGGCCGGACCCGCGCCGGGTCCACCCATCAGGTACACACCAGCCGGACCGCGCACGTACACGAAGCCAACCCGCACACCCGTCGAGGGCAGACCCGCCACGTCGGCCAGGTCCGACTCGATCTGCTCGGCGAGACGTTCGGCTCGATCCTCCACCCCGAACAGAGCGGCGACCTCGCGCAGACGCGGAACGATCTGATCGACCTCGGTGGCTTTCTGGATCGTCTCGACCCGCACACCCATCGAGCGAATCTGATCGATGGCGGTCCCGGGGCCGGTGTCCTCGTCGATCAAGACGAGGGTCGGGCGCACGGCGAGAAGAGCCTCGGGGTTCACGTCGTGGTCGTTGGTGACGATCGGAACGTCGCTCGCCTCGGCGAGTGTGCTCGAGATGTCGCGCCCCACGACGAGGTCGCCCAGACCGAGAGCGAAGACCGACTCGGTGATGCCGTCGGTGAGGGTCACCACGCGTTCGGCGTCGGTCTCGACGACCGTGGACGCGTCCGAGCCACACGACACGAGTGGGAACGCCGAGAGTGCCACCGTCGCCACGACGGCCGCAGCGCGGCGAGTCATCACGAAGCGACTCCCCGACGACGGCGCACCACGAACACCACAACACCCGCCATCACGACCACAACAGCGACCACGACCACGAACACGACCGTGCCGGTGGATGTTGCATCGTCGTCGCCCGTGGCGGTTCGGGCGAGATCGGACACGTCGTCAGCCACCGTTATCTCGGGCACCGCTTCGAGCGTCTCCGGAGTCACGGAGTCGGACGACTCCGGGGCGATCGTCGTCGCGGGAGCAACCCCGGTGAACGTCACCGGAATCACGAGATCCTGCGAACGGTCCTGGGCGATGGTGTGATCGTTCTTGGTGACGATCGCGCACTCCACCGCGCGACAGTCGACGGCATCGTTGATGCCCGGTGACACCGAGAACTCGACGTCGAAGGTTCCCCCTTCTCCGTACGGGATCGCCAGTCCGACGCCGTAGGTCGGCGGATTCGACGAGATCCAGATCGATGCTCCACTCGCACCGGCCCGATCGACTCCCCCGCCGCACGGCGACGGTTGCTGGTCGGGTGGTTGCACCACGCACAAGGCGACATAGATGCCCTTGGTGAGGTCGAACCCCGACCCGGTGACCCGAACGGTCTCGCCGTTCTCCGACAGTTGCTGGCTCTTCGACACCTCGATGGTGCGCACCCCGTCGGTGGCCGAGAGTGACGCGTCGACGGGACTGGGCGGCGCCCCGGCGGCCTCGACCGACGCGACCCCGGCGACCGACGACAGTGCGACGAGCACGCCGACGGCGAGTGGGCGGAGAACCGCGCGAGGGAGGGGGGTCGAGGTCATGGAACCGGGTGTCAAAAGAACCGATTGTTAGGCGAGCCTAACTTCGGAGCGTCGAATCGGCGAGTCGTTCGCCGTCCCGTCATCCTTGCCGAGGTTCCACCCCTGTTCCCAACGCACTGGGGTCGCCCGGAGTGTCGTCGGCGACAGCTCCGAGCAACCCCGGGCCGACGGTCAGTTCGCGATGTCGCGACGACCGAAGAACCACCCGGCGGCCGCACACTGAACCGTTGCGACCGCCACACAGGCCACCGCGTAACCGAGGTCGAACGGCGTCGTCAACGGAGTCGCCCCGAGGGTCCACTGCACCGGATTGAAGGGGTTAATCCGCTCGATCCCCGTCACGAGTGGTGCGAGCGAATACAGGACGAAGAGTGCCGTGAACAACCCCACCGAGGCTCCCAGAGCCACCGTCCGGCGCCCGGTGAGAGACCCGACGAGCGCCGCGTTCGAACCCACCATCGCCCCCAAGAGCGCCAACACGACCACGGTGGTCAGGAAGCGAGCGAGAGCGATGTCCATGTCGAGCAATCGAGCCCCCACACCCAGGCTCACACCGAAACACCCCAGCACCACGAGAAGTGTGGTGGCCGATGCGGCCATCTTCATGGACACGATCGACGCCCGCGAGACCGGCAACGCGAGCAAGACGTCGGCCGTTCCGTTCTCCTCTTCGTCGGTGGTGGTGCGGGCTCCCCACGACGCGGCGAGCGTCAGCACCATGAAGGGCACCAAGAACGACAGAAGTTCGGTTGCGATGTATCCCGAAGGTGTCGAATAGTCCTCCATCCGGAGCATCTCGCGGATCGGTTCCGGGAAGGTGTCGGTGAGCGACTCCCAGTCCTCCGACGACGACCTGATGGTCGGGTACACCATCATCTGGACGACAACCAATCCCACCACTCCGCTCGTCCATCCGATGATCGATCGAACGTGGTCCCTCAGACTCCTCGCCCAGATCGCGGTGTTCACGACGTTCCGCCCCGGGTCACCTCGAAAAAGACGTCTCCGAGCGAAGGTTCGCGCGACTCGACGGTTCGAACTCCGAGAGCGACCGCCCGGCCCAACACGGCGGTTTCCGGTCCGACCACCACACACTCGACGAGCGAATCCTCGACCTTCACCTCGCGTACACCGTCCACTCGGTCGAACGCGCTCACGTCGACCGAAGAGTCGAAGGTGAAACGGAGTCGACGCGCCACCGAGGACTTCAGGTTCTCCACCGAGTCGACGACCAGCAGATGGCCATCGTCGATGATCGCGACCCGACTCGCCACCCGCTCGACCTCCGACATCACGTGCGACGACAACAACACGCCGCACCCGCGCGCGACCTCTTCGGCGAGAAGATTCTCGAACTCACGCTGGACGATCGGATCGAGTCCGGACGTGGGTTCGTCGAGCACGAGAACCTTCGGCTCGTGCATCAGGGCCTGCACCACTCCCACTTTCTGCCGCGTCCCCTTGGAGAGACTGTCGATCCGGGCTCGAGCGTCGAGAAGGAGTCGTTCGCAGAGTTCGTCGATGCGGGCGCGGCAGTGACGTCGACGCAACCGAGCCAGGTAGTCGAAGTACTCGCCGACTCTCATCCCCTTGTACAGACCGAGGGTGCCCGGCAGGTAGCCCACGTCCCTCCTGATGCGATGACCACGCGGGTCGACGGGCTGACCGAGAATCGCCGCGGTTCCGGAGTCGATGGAGATGAGACCGAGCAGCATCCGGATCACGGTCGTCTTGCCGGCGCCGTTGGGACCGAGAAAGCCGAGCACCTCGCCCTCGGCCACCTCGAAGGTCACGTCGCGCACCCCGAGCCGCCGGCCGTAGAACTTGGTGAGGTCGACGATGGACACGGCCGGACTCACGGCGGCACCCTAGGGAGACCGGGTTCGAACCACCGATGACGTCCGTCCCGTCGTCGTTCGACTTCCGTCGGTACCCTCGAAGCCGTGGCCGAGCGTCCCGGTTGGACCTTCCTCAGCAATCACGCCCACGTGCTCGTGTGTCTCGCCCGTGATCCGGAGGCTCGTCTGCGCGACATCGCCACCGAGGTCGGCATCACCGAACGCACCGTCAATGCCATCGTCTCCGACCTCGAACAAGTGGGTGTCTTGTCGATCACCAAGGTCGGACGTCGCAACAAGTACCGAATCCACCGTTCGGCGAGATTGCGTCATCCGTTGGAGGCCGACAAGACCGTGGGTGATCTTCTGGACGGGGTGTCCTGAGACACATCAAGGAAATTTGTTTCCTGTATCTGATTTCCCACTAATCTGACCCGGTGTCAGCGACCGAGTTGGTGATCGAGAACCTCACCTCGCCCACCGTTCTCTGCTTCGTCATCGGTTTGCTGGCCGTGGCCGTGCGCAGCGATCTGCGCCTACCCGACCAGGTCGGCAACCTGGTGTCGACCTATCTCCTTCTCGCGATCGGTCTGAAAGGTGGCACCCGGCTGAAGGACGCCAGCTTCGGGGACATCTGGGCTCCGGTGGTGGTGACCCTGATCCTCGGAGCGATCACCCCTCTCGTCGCCTACGTGGTCGGTCGTCGATTCGCCCGACTGGGCACGATCGATGCCGCCGCCCTCGCCGCCCACTTCGGTTCGGTCTCGGCGGTCACCTTCACCGCCGCCGAAGTCTTCGCCCGCTCGGCCGATCCGAACACCGAGGGCTTCCTGCCCGCGCTGGTGGCGATCCTGGAGGTGCCCGGCATCGTCATCGCACTGGTCATCGCGGTGCGCCTCACCGGCTCGGGCAACCTCGGAGAAGCGGTGCACGAGGTCCTCACCGGCAAGAGCATCCTCTTGTTGGTCGGAGGTCTCGTGATCGGATTCGTGGCGTCCGACGATGCTTTCGCCACCGTGTCGCCGTTCTTCATCGATCTCTTCCCCGGAATGCTCTGCCTGTTCCTGCTCGACCTCGGCACGCTCGCCGGCCAGCGCTTCTCCTACCTCCGCCGAGCCGGAGCCCGTCTCATGGCGATGTCGATCGCCCTGCCGATCGTCTTCGGGGCCTGCGGCGTTTTGCTCGGCACCGCGTCGGGTCTCTCGGCCGGCGGAGCAGCCGTCCTCGGCGCGATGGCCGCTTCCGCCAGTTACATCGCCGCTCCGGCGGCCGTGAGGGTGGCTCTTCCCGACGCCGACGTCGGAATGTGCCTCGGTGCCGCGATCGGTGTCACCTTCCCGTTCAATCTGGTGATCGGCATCCCGCTTTACACCGAGATCGCCCAACTACTGAACTGACTCGACCGAGACGTTCAGTCGAGCGACAGCGACACCACGGCCACCGGATCGTCGAAGCCCTTCAACATCCGGCGACCGGCGGCCGGCAACGGACGCGAGGCTCCGGTCGCCGCCTCCGTCGACAGGAGCACCTCGCCGGGCACGGCCTGGTCGACGAGTCGAGCCGCCAAGTTCACGATGGGTCCGAAGAAGTCACCCGCTCGCGTCAGCACGGGTCCGTAGGCCATGCCACCGCGGGGCGTGAGGTCGGGTTCCTCGCCGAACCTTCTCAGCAGAGACTCCGCGATCGTGCAACCATCGGCGGCGGTGGCCGCGACGAACATCACCTCGTCGCCGATCATCTTCACGAGCCGACCACGGTTGACGGTGATCGTGTCGTTGGCCGTGCGCTCGAAGCGCGACACCAGATCGGCGAGTTCCGACGCCGACAAACGCAACGAGCGGGAGGTGAAGCCCACCAGGTCGACGAATCCCACCGCCATGGGCGACAAGTCACCGCCCTGGGGTTGATCGGCCCAAGCACGACGATGACGCGCGATGGATTGGGCGAGGTGCAGGCGCAACATCATCCGCATCACCGACGAGAGCTGATCGGCCAGATCTCGGGCGACGCTCACCTGTTCCTGTAGATCGTCCTCGGTGCCACCGGCGCGAAGGACCGGTCGTTCGACGTTCTCGATGAACATCGTGTTGGCGGCATCCGTGATCCGGCTCACCGACGACCCCACCACCCGAACGAACCCGATGGCTTCCCTCCACGAGAAGAGGTCGGCGGCGAATCCGAGCAGACGAAACGCCTCCAGATCACCCTCCACGTAGACCGGTTGGTCGACGTCGACCGGTTCGAGCCCGGAGGCGACACGAACCTCCTGCAGGAGTTCGACCGTGAGACCGGTGCGCTCGGCCATGTCGAGGACCGACAGGGTGCCGTCGGACTCGACGCTCCACGGATCCTTGTCGTCGGCCATGTCCGAAGAATAGGGCTTTCGCACGAGAGCGATCACCGGAGTCCGGGATACCGACCACTACGGTTTGATCGGCATGACCGACTCCGCGCAGCACCTCCGAATTCGTCTGGTCGCCCTCTGCTTCCTCATGTTGTTCGTCGAGTTGGCGCTCATCCGCTGGCTGGGCGGGAACGTGCTGTACCTCGCCTACTTCTCGAACATCGTGCTGCTCGGGAGTTTCCTCGGTATCGGCCTCGGGTTCTTGTGGGCCGATCGATCGAAGATCGAGTTGCTCCGGTTCACACCGTTGGTTCTCGCCGGCCTCGTGCTGTTCGTGCATCTCGTTCCGGTGACCGTGAAATCGGCCGGCGGCGATCTGATCTTCTTCGGCGCCGAGTTGAAGCCGTCGGGGCCTCCACGAGAGTTGGCACTGCCCGCGGTGTTCTTGGCGGTGGCGGCCGTACTGGCGTGCATCGGCAACGGAATCGCCGTCACCTTCCGGCAGTTGAAGAACCTCGAGGCCTACCAGTTCGATCTCATCGGTTCGATCATCGGCATCGTCGGTTTCACCGTGCTGTCGTTCCTCGGCACGCCACCCATCGTGTGGGGCGTCATCGCCGCCGGAATCCTGGTGGCAACCATCGTCCCCCGATCCATCGGCTCGATCGCACTCACTGGCGTGCCGCTGATCGTCCTGCTCGGCACCTTGTTCGTCGAATCCCGCGAGGACAACATCCTTTGGACTCCGTACTACAAGGCCACCTACATCATCGGCGACGACGGGGCGGGAGTGCTGGTGAACGGAGTCCCGCACTGGTTCCAGTCCTCGGCCAAGGACTGGCCGGTGTACCGCACGGTGTACGACCAACGAGCCACCGACGACCCGGTCCGCCGGGCCTTGGTGATCGGTGCCGGCTCGGGCAACGACGTCGCGGTGGCACTCTCCGAGGGAGCCGGCCACGTCGACGCCGTCGAGATCGACCGCAAGTTGCTCGACCTCGCGCGCGACAACCACCCGAACGCGCCCTACGACGACCCGCGCGTCGACGTGCACGTCGACGACGGTCGTGCGTACCTGGAACGGTCGGACGAGAAGTGGGATCTCATCCTGCTCGCCCTGCCCGACTCTTTGACCCTCGTGCAAGGAGCGAGTTCGATCCGACTCGAGAGTTACCTCTTCACCAGCGAGGCCGCCGAGGCCTACCGCGAACACCTCACCGACGACGGAGTGTTCGCGATGTACAACCTGTACCGCGAGAACTGGCTGGTCGACCGCTACGCGGCGACCCTCGAGGACGCCTTCGGCCACGAACCTTGCGTCACCCCGCTCGACAGCGGTTCGCTCGCCGTCCTCACCGTCGGCAGAGCAGCGGAGAACGTGTCGTGCCCGACCGAATCGACGTGGGTTCGCACCGCCGACACTCCCGAACCGGTGAACGACGACCGTCCCTTCCCGTACCTGAAGACACCTTCGATCCCGCAGTTCTACGTCGTGGCTCTCGGACTCATGCTGCTGGCCTCGCTCTTCCTCGTGCGCGCGGTCGGGGGTCCGTTGCGCGGACTCCGCGACCATCTCGACCTCTTCTTCATGGGGGTCGCGTTCTTGATGCTCGAAACTAAGAACGTCGTCCAGTTCGCGCTCTTCTTCGGCACCACCTGGTTCGTGAACGCACTGGTGTTCCTCGGCGTGATCGCCTCGGTTCTCCTGGCCGTCGTGGTCTCGAAACGGTTCACCGTGCGCGATCTTCGGATTCCGTACGCGTTGCTCGCACTGTCGGTGGTCGTGAACTGGCTGATCCCGAAGAGCGCGATCCTGTCGATGCCCTTCGCGCCGCGGCTGTTGGTCGCCTGCGCGGTGGCATTCGCACCCATCTTCCTCGCCAACGTGATCTTCTCCCAGCGCTTCCGCGACACCAACAACTCGACCGTCGCCTTCGCCGCCAACCTGATCGGAGCGATGGTGGGCGGAGTTCTCGAGTACTCGGCTCTGTTGCTGGGCTATCGCAACCTGTTGATCGTGGCCCTGCTCCTCTACACCGCGGCGTTCCTGAGCGGCCGCAAGCATCTGACTCCGGCCCGCTGAACGACACGGCTCGCTGAACGACACGGCTCGGGGAACGTTCTCCCTGCTCAGGACGTCATTTGGCCCTCGAGCCCGAAATTCGTTGGAAATCCCCCGTGAGAGGTGGTTTGATTTCCGACCGTCATGAACATCTCGACCACGCTCCGCCTCTCGACGCCGAATCAGGTGTCGTCGCGCCCGTGGTCGTCCATGCATCACGGTCGCACGATGGTCCCCATGACCAATTCGTATGCCGTGGACGCCGTGGACGCAGCCTTCGACGCCTGCTTCACCACCAAGAAGCGTCCGCCCCAGCGGCTCGGAAGGCACCTCACCTAGGTCCAGAACCTGACAGAGGATCCGCCACCGAGGCCGCTGGGAAGAACCCAGCGGCCTTTCTGCATTCTCGGACCAGAACGACAGCCACCAGAACAACCAGCCAGAACGACCAGCACGAAACAAGACAGCACGAAACAAGACAGCACGGAGAACCCGACATGAGCACCCTGATCAACGCAACCACTTCCGACGAACTCGTCGCCACGATCGACGTCGCCATCGACGACACCTTCAACGACACGGCAACTCCGGCGGTGTCGAACAAGACCGCTCGTTGCTCCGACGGAAACGGCACGCTCACGCCACTCTTCTTCAGTGACGAACTGGTCGACATCGCCCGGGCCAAGGCCATCTGCGCTCGGTGCGAGGCGAGTGCGACGTGTCTCGCCGGAGCACTCGAACGAGCCGAACCCTGGGGAGTCTGGGGAGGCGAACTGCTCGAGAGTGGTCGCATCGTCGCCGTGAAGCGACCCCGAGGTCGTCCCGCGGTCCGGCCCCGGCCGGCCCTCGTCATCGACGAGGTCGGCACGATCCGGACCATCGACAGCATCGACGACAAGACCGAGTTCGAGGTGGCGATCCGGGTCGCCTAGCGACCGGCGAAGGTTCTCGGTCGAGGGTGACGCTACGACGAGCCCTCGGCTGCACCGGGAGATCCGGGCCGCGACGCAACGCGCGTCGCGGCCCGGCGTCCCTTCCGATGGCCGGTCGGACTCACGGTTAGCCTCGATCACGTGGCCGAATCCCCCCGATTCCTGCTCCGCCACCGTCGCGTCGTCGTCGCTTGGACGGTGGCACTGGTCGCCGTCGGAATCTTCGTCGCCGTTCGCGCGGTCGACGACGAACCCGCTCCCGATGCCGTCCTCGACGAACCCGGCGAGTACCAGCAGCCGGCCATCGCCGTCAACGACGACCGCACCGGCGAACCCCTCCCCACGGTCGAGGTCCTCGCCGAGGGAGGAACCCCGATCGACATCCGCTCGTTGCTCGACGGACGTCCGATGATCGTGAACGTCTGGTTCTCCAACTGCCAGCCCTGCAAGCGCGAGATGCCGGCCCTGCAGGAAGCGCACGTGCGGCACGGCGATCGGATCCGCTTCGTCGGTGTGAATCCTCAGGACTCCGAGTCGCGGATGATCGACTTCGCCGACGATCTCGGAGTCGACTACGACCTCGTGCGAGATCCCGACGGACGTTTCGTCACCGCGACCGGGGTCGCCACCTACCCAGCCACCTTCGCCGTCGACGGAGAGGGATACATCATCGCCCAGATCGCCGGTGAATTGAGCGACAACGAGATCCAACGTCTGGTCGAGACGCTGGAGGGACCGTGACCCTGCTCGCCGACGCATCCGACCGGCTCTGGCTCAGTTTCGGCAGCGGACTGTTGGCGGCGGTCAACCCGTGCGGTTTCGTTCTGCTTCCGACCTACCTCCTCTACTACCTCGGCATCTCGGGTCGACCGGGAGACCGGTCGGTCGAGCGCGAGGGAGCGGTGGGGCGGGCCCTCGTCGTGAGTCTGTCGTTGTCGGCCGGCTTCATGTCGGTGTTTCTGCTGGTCGGCACGATCAGCCGGCTGTTCACCGACTGGATCAACCAGAACGCCAAGTACGTCGCACTCTTGATCGGTCTGGCTCTGGTGGCCATGGGCGTCGCGATGTTGTTCGGTTGGCGGTTGCCGCTCTCCACCCCACGGCTCGACGTGGGAGACCGGGCCCGGGATCGCACGCCGAGATCGATGTTCCTGTTCGGAATCGCCTACGCGGTCGCTTCGATCGGATGCACGATCGGTCCCTTCTCGGCCACCGTGCTCGGCACGATCGACACCGAGGGCTTCGGCACCGGAGTCCTCGCGATCGGTCTCTACGGAGTCGCCATGTCGTTGCTCGTCACCGCCCTCACCGTGTCGTTGGCCGTGGCCCAGAGCGGACTGCTGCGCGTCCTGCGCACGGGAATGAAGTGGGTCGAAACCCTGTCGGCGGTGGTGATGATCCTGTCCGGTCTGTATCTCGCGTGGTACTGGTACAACGACATTCGTCGGAACTACGACGACGATCTCACCGGCCGCGTGATCGGCTGGCAGGAGACGATCCAGCAATGGATCGACGACAACCGTGCTCTGCTCGCCGTGCTGTTCGGGATCGTGGTGGCGGCCGCGTTCGTGGTCACGTTGCAGCGTCGCCGGGCCGAGAGCACCACGAGCGAGTCCGGGGCGAGTTGATGTCACGCTTTCGCGAACTACTCGACACTCCCGGCGTGGACGAGGTGTGCCTGCTGCGTGGCCACGAACTCGACCGTCACCGGCGGATCGGATTCATGGCGTACCACGGAGGCGGACTTGAGGAGATGACCGAGATCATCGCCCAGGAAGCCGCCGAACGTTGCGGTGCCTCGTACTACGGCGTGCACCAACCGCGCGGAATGGAACGTCACGTGCCGTCCATCGAGATCGACCCGGCGGTGTCGGGTGCGCTCGGCTCGTTCGTCGACCATGTGGGCGCGGTCATCACCGTTCACGGCTACGGCCGTCCGGGCATGTACACCGCGCTGTTGCTCGGGGGGCGGCACCGCGAACTCGCCGAGCACGTCGGCGGGCACCTGCGCGCGCACCTGCCCGTCTACGACGTTCGAACAGATCTCGACACGATTCCGAACGAACTGCGCGGTCTGCATCCGCGCAATCCGGTGAATCTGCCCCCGCTCCAGGGCGTGCAGATCGAACTGCCTCCCCGGGTGCGCGGCACCACTCCGATGTTCTGGGATTGGGAGGGGCCCGGGCTGCCACCGCACGCCGAGCGACTCGTGCAGGGGTTGTCGGCCGCGATCCGCACCTGGCTCGAACGCTGAGTCAGGGGGACAATCTGTCGATGCGCCAGACGGTGCCGACGCGCACGTACCGGAAGCGATCGTGCAGTCGGTTGGGTCGACCCTGCCAGAACTCGAAAACGTCGGGTCGCAGCAACCATCCGCCCCAGTGCGGGGGGCGGGGCACCGCTCCACCGTCGAAACGAGCCGTGGCTTCGGCGAATCGGCGCTCGAGTTCGTCGCGACCGGTGATCGAACGGCTCTGCTCGGAGGCCCACGCCCCCAACTGACTGTCGCGGGGACGGGAAGCGAAGTAATCGTCGCTGACCTTCGCCGAGAGTCGCTCGACCGTGCCCCGCAGCCGAACCTGCCGATGGAGAGCCAACCAGGGGAAGTTGGCCGCCGCCCGGGGCACACGCTCGAGTTGAAGCCCCTTCGCACTCTCGTAGTTGCCGTAGAAGTGGACCCCCTCCCCGTCGAATCCGCGCGCCAACACCACGCGCGAGTCGGGAAGACCGTCGGCGTCGACGGTCGAGACCACCATCGCGTTGGGTTCGGGGACTCCGGCCGAGGCGGCCTCCTCGTACCACTGGAGCCACTGGTTCACCGGAGAGTCGTCGAGGTCACCTCGGTCGAGTCCGGCCGTCTCGTACTGGATGCGACGATCGCGCAGCGACATGCCGTCAGCTCTTCGGGCTGATGCGTTCGAGTCCGCGCATGTACGGGCGCAGCACCTCTGGAATCGACACGCTGCCGTCGGTCTCGCGGAAGTTCTCGACGATGGCCGCCCACACGCGGGGCACGGCGAGTGCCGAACCATTGAGGGTGTGGGCGATGTGCGTGCCCTTTTCCCCCGCTCGCCTCCAGCGAATGTCGGCTCGGCGACCCTGGTAGTCGCCGAACCAACTCACCGAGGACACCTCGAGCCACGCGTCGCATCCGGGGGCGTACACCTCCAGATCGAAGGAACGATGGTGGCTCTGACCCATGTCACCCGTGCAGATCTCGATGACCCGGTATGGCAGACCGAGACCCGCGATGAGGCGTTCGGCGCGGTCGCGCAACTCGACGAGCATCGTCGGGGCCTGCTCGGGGGTCGCGAGAGCGAGGATCTCCACCTTGTCGAACTCGTGCGCCCGCAACATGCCACGAGTGTCGCGACCGGCCGAACCGGCCTCACGACGGAAGCACGGCGAATACGCCATCAGGCGCATCGGGAGCATCGCCTCGTCGAGGATCTCCCCGGCGTAGAGCGAGGTGAGGGGAGCCTCGGCGGTGGGGATGCACCACAGGTCGTCGCGTTCGATCGTGTAGGCGTCGTCGGCGAACTTGGGCAACTGACCCGTGGCGGTGAGCGTGGCGGTGGTGACGAGCGACGGAGGGCGGATCTCCTCGAACGCGTCGGCGTTCATGTCGAGCGCGTACTGGCACAAGGCGCGCGCCAAGGTGGCTCCGGGGCCGCGTGGCATCGTGAACATGGCCCCGCTCAACTTCACGGCTCGTTCGGAGTCGAGGATGCCGAGCGCCTCTGCGGTGTCCCAGTGGGCGACCCGCCGGTACCCGGGGAACGAGTCGGACAGCCCGAAGGGTCCCTTCACCACCGGATTGTCGAAGTCCCCACGGCCGTCGGGCGCCTCGGGGTGCGGCAGGTTCGGTATCCGCAGCAGCACGTCGCGCAACTGTTCCTGCAACCGCTCGAAGTCGGCGGCCAGAGCGGTCTCCGACTCCCCCAGCGCTCGGCTCTCGGCCTGCAAGGCCTCGGCGACCGCGGCGTCGCCGTCGCGTCGAGCCGTTCCGACCTTCTTCGACAGTTCGTTGACCTTGGCGCGCACCTGATCGCGCTGCGCGGTGATCTCACGAAGCCTGGAGTCGTGCGCGATCGCCCGGTCGATCTGCTCGAGCAACTCGGGTTTGCCCCGGCGGGCCATCGACGACTTCACGGCGTCGGCCTCGGTGCGCAACAGTCGGACGTCGATCACAGGAAGGGAAGGCTACCGACCGGTCACCGTCCGACCCGGCCGATAAAGCCCCCACTAGTGTCGAACGGGTGAACGAGACGGTGCACAGCGGGTCGCGCCTCGGTTCGCGGATCCTGACCTTCGACAACGTGGTCGAGGTCGAGAACCTGGAGGTCGTGTACGGCTCGGGTCGACGCGCCATCGAGGCCGTCAGGGGCGTGTCGTTCACGGCCCGGGCCGGTCAGGTGACGGCGGTTCTCGGTCCCAACGGAGCCGGCAAGACCAGCACGATCGAAGTCTGCGAGGGTCTCCGGCGAGCGACGAGAGGTCGGGTGCGGGTTCTCGGACTCGACCCCGGCGGACCGCGGGCCGAGCGTCACGAACTCCACCGACGCATGGGAGTCATGTTGCAGGAGGGTGGGGTGTACCCGAGCGCCCGCCCCGTCGACGTGGTCGACCAATACTGCGGACTCTGGAAGCGTCGAGGCGCTCCCCGGCGGGACGCGCACGAACTGCTCGAGCGAGTCGGTCTCGTCGATCGATCCCGATCGACCTGGCGCCGACTGTCGGGAGGCGAGAAGCAACGGCTGTCGCTCGCGCTCGCTCTGGCCGGCGACCCCGAAGTGGTGTTCCTCGACGAACCCACGAGCGGAGTCGACGTGAACGGACGCGACGAGATCCGCCGCATCATCGGCGACCTCACGGCGCGCGGGTGTGCGGTCGTGCTGGCCACCCACGAACTCGCCGAAGCCGAGAAGGTGGCCGACCGCGTGGTGATCTTCGATCACGGTCGGGTGCTGGTGGAGGGCAACCTCGACGACGTCAGACGGGCTCGACGAACGGTGACCCTCCGCACTGCTCGTCCGCTCGTCCTCGACGATCTGCCGGAGTCCATCGCACCGTGGTTGGTGGAGGACGAACCCGGTCGCTACTCGATCGACGAGGCACCGTCCGGATTGGTGGCGGCTCTCGCGGTGTGGCTCAGCGAACGTGGCATCGAGACTCTCGAACTGCGAGCCGGCGTCACCAGCCTCGAGGAAGTGTTCCGCACACTGACCGGAGGCGAACGGTGAGTGCCGGACCCTTCCGATCGCAGCTCTCGGCCGAACTGCGGGTCGTCCTGCGCAACGGGGAGCAACTGTTGCTCACGATGGTGATCCCGATCCTGTTGCTCGTCTTCTTCTCGCTCACCGAGATCCTGCCCGACGGCTTCGATGATCCAGCCCGAGAACGGATCGACTTTCTCTTCCCCGGGGTGCTGGCCCTCGCCGTGATGAGTTCGGCCATGGTGAGCCTCGGTATCGGCACCGGCTTCGAGCGCGGGTACAAGGTGTTGCGCCGACTGGGTGTCACGCCGCTCGGTCGACCGCGCTGGCTGGCCGCCAAGACCACGGCGGTGCTGGCGGTGCAACTTCTGCAGGTGATCGTTCTGTCCGGGGTGGCGGTGGCGTGCGGATGGAGACCGGGAGATCCCAACGAGGTGGGACCACTCGACGTTCTGACCTCGCTCGCCGCGGTGGTGTCGGGCACGGTGGCCTTCGCCGGACTCGGATTGTTCCTCGCCGGTCGACTGCGGGCCGAGATCAATCTGGCCGCTCAGAACGCCCTCTACATCGTGTTGCTGCTGCTGGGTGGCATGGTGGTGTCGGTCGACGAGTTGCCGGGGATCCTCGCCGACGTCGCACCGTGGCTCCCGTCCGGGGCGCTGTCCGATCTCTTGCGCGACGCCCTCGCCGGCGCGGGTGCCGGTGGCGCCGACTCGTGGCTCGCTCTCGGAGCCTGGGCGGTGGCGACGCCCGTGCTCGCCGCTCTCACCTTCCGCTGGGAGTGAGACCACCTCCCCGGGTCAGGACTGCCGTTCGGGTTCGGGGGCCGGAGGTGTCGAGCGGAAGGCCTCCTCGACGTCGGCGGTGGTGAGGGAGGGACGAAGATACGCGCCTTCGTTCTCGTCGCGGAACGTGCGAACGAAACGTTGGACGAACATGGCGACAATGATCGTCCAGAGGAAGATCGCCCCACCGATCTTCATGATGGCCCCGGCGATCTGTTGATCGACGGTGACCGACAGTCCCCACACTCTCCACGGCGTGTCGTAGTGCTTGTAGACCACGCCTTCGGCAAAGGTGAGCCAGCCGGCGGGCACGGTGGCCACCACGCTGTTCAGGAAGAGGTAGATCATCTTGCCCATGGGCGAGATGTGCAGTTCGCGGAGCGGCCCGCACACCGGCAGCCACATGAGGATCGACGACGTCACGAGGAACACGTGGACCGCGTAGTGGAGCGGGCCGTTCGACACCGAGGCGTTGACGACCCCCGGCACGTGACTCACCATCACCGCCACGTTGAAGAAGAACGCGGCGCGGACCGGGTGAGCCATGAACCGAACGAAGCGGTACGTCCGTCGGTCACCAATGAGAGCGCGGGCCAACCACTCGGGTGTCGCCAACACCACCAGGGGCGGCATGAAATAGGTGAGCGACATGTGCTGAAACATGTGCACCGAGTAGAGGTACTCCTCGGCGATGTCGTGCATCGGCCAGTCGCTCGACAACCACAACACCACGATGCCGGCGACGAACGCGATCTTCTGGCGGGACGTGACCACCGGCTGACCGGGAGCAACCGCCTTCGGTCCGAGCACTCGGACCACGTAGACGTACGAAGCCACCAAGAAGGCGATCAGCAACCACACTTCGGGGTGCCACTGGAAGCGCCACGGATCGGCCACGTCGGCCACCAGGAATCAGCCCTTCTGGAGGAAGAACTTGAAGGTCGCCAAGGCCCCCACGTACACGGCGATGGCCAGCAGAAGCCCCGAATAGAAGAGATAGGTGAAGAGCTTGTTGTCGAACTTCAGGTGCATGAAGTACGACGCGACGATCACGAACTTCACGATCATGAGCACGAAGAGCGTCGGCATGAACAACGGACCGAAGTCGATGTAGTACGTCGACACCTCGATGGCGGTGAGCGCCGCCAGGATCAGCGCGATGACCACGTACTGCTTGTCGGACGCACCATGTCCGGCGTGAGCGTCGTGCGACTCCCCGTGGCCGGCGCTCTGGTGTTCTTCGGTGGCGGTGCTCATCGTTGCGTTCTCCGTGGTTCTGCGATCAGGCCGGGATGAGATAGACGAGGGTGAAGATGACGATCCACACGACGTCGACGAAGTGCCAGTAGAGGCCCACCATCTCGACCGTCTCGGCCTTGCTGCCGGGGATCCGGTTGCGTCGAACCATGCCCACCAGAGCCATCAGCATGATGATTCCGACGGTCACGTGCACACCGTGGAAGCCGGTGAGCGTGTAGAACGACGAGCCGAACAGACTGGTGGTGAACCCGAGACCCTCGCGGTAGAACGCGGTGAACTCGTACACCTGGCCGCCCACGAACGTCGCCCCGAGAATGGCGGTGACGGTGAGCCAGAGATTGGTGCGACGATCGTCGGCCCGGTTGGCGGCCGACACGGCCAGCACCATGGTGAGCGAACTCATCAGGAGCACGAACGAGCTCACCGAGGTGAACGGGATGTCGTAGATCTGGTCGGGCTGCGGACCGGTCCCGATACGACCCTTGTAGAGCATGTAGGTCGAGATCAGGCCGCCGAACAGCAGACACTCGGAACCGAGGAAGATCCACATGCCCAACTTGACGTTCGACAGACCGGTGGACGTGTGGTGCGCGCCGTGATCGGCGCCGTGGGCGAGCGCGGTGTCAGCCAAGGGGTGCCAGCTCCTTCGTGTGGCCGCCGCCCTCGCCGGACGCCGGAGGATCGAAATCGTCGTCGGGAGCGGTCGAGGGCTCCATCGCCCAACCGAACATGGTGAGGAGCAGGAACGCCGCTCCCACCGCCATCAACATGCGGTTGTAGATCAGGCCGTAACAGATGATCGGCAGAGCCAGCGCCACGAGGATCGGCCAGTACGAGCGGGAGGGCATGTGGATGTGTTCGTCGGGCTTCGAGTTGAGATCGGCCAGCACCTCTTCGGCGGAGGCCACCTGCTTGATCTCGTGGGTGACCGGATCCTGCTCGTACTTGCGGTGGAAGAACTCGTCGAGGTGACCCACCGTGGGGATCGCGTCGAAGTTGTGCTCGACCGGCGGGTTGGCGGTCATCCACTCGAGCGAGCGCGCGTCCCACGGATCGAGCGGCGCGTAGGGAACCTTCTTCGACTTGTGCGTGTAGATCACGTTGATGATGAAGAACAGCACGCCCACGCTCAGGATCAGAGAGCCGAACGAGGCGATCATGTTCCAGAAGCCGAGGTTGAAGAAACCCTCACCGGCGCGGGCCTCGGTCCAGACCTGCATGCGTCGCGGCTGACCCTGCAGACCGAGGATGTGCATCGGTCCGAAGGTCATGTTCATGCCGACGACCATCAACCAGAAGTTCCACTTGCCGAGACCCTCGTTCAACTGCTTGCGGAAGATCTTCGGCCACCAGTAGTAGAAGCCGGCGAACAATCCGAAGATCGCTCCTCCGAAGAGCACGTAGTGGAAGTGGGCGACGATGTAGTAGGTGTCGGTCTGCTGGGTGTCGCTGGGCGCGACCGAGTGGGTGACGCCGGACAGTCCGCCGATGGTGAACTGCACGACCAATCCGATGGCGAAGAGCATCGCCACCGAGAAGCGCAGCTTGCCTCCCCACATGGTCATCACCCAGTTGACGATCTTGACGCCGGTCGGTACCGCGATCGCCATGGTGGCGATCGAGAACACCGCGACCGACACCGGGCCCAGTCCGGAAGCGAACATGTGGTGCGCCCACACTCCCCATCCGACGAAACCGATCGCCGCACCCGACATGGCCACGACCGGGTAGCCGAACAATGGCTTCTTCGAGAAGACCGGAATCACCTCGGACACGATTCCGAACGACGGAAGGATGAGGATGTACACCTCGGGGTGACCGAAGATCCAGAAGAGGTGCTGCCAGAGAAGCGGGTCGGCACCGGCCGCGACGTCGAAGAACGTCGCGTCGAACGACCGCTGGAACGAGAGCAAGAACAGCGCCACCGTGATCACCGGGATGGCGAACAACAGCAGGAACTGCACCACCAACACCATCCAGGTGAAGATGGGCATCCGCATGAGCTTCATGCCGGGGGCTCGCATGTTGAGGATGGTGACGATCAGGTTGATCGCACCGGTCAACGAAGCGATGCCGGTGATCTGCAGACCGAGCACCCAGAAGTCGATGCCGTGGCTCGGCGAGAAGATGGTGCTCGAGTTGGGGGCGTACATGAACCATCCACCGTCGGCGGCTCCGCCGAGGAACCACGACGTGTTCAGGAAGATTCCGCCGAAGAGGAAGCACCAGAAGCCGAAGGCGTTGATGCGCGGGAACGCCACGTCGCGGGCACCGATCTGCAACGGCACGAAATAGTTGGCGAAAGCCGCCGCCATCGGCATCACGAAGAGGAACACCATCGTGGTGGCGTGCATGGTGAACATCTGGTTGTACTGGTCGGCGCTCAGCACTTTGCCGTCCGGGCCCATCAACTGCAGACGGATCAGCACCGCCTCGAGGCCGCCGACGATGAAGAAGAAGAAGGCGGCGACGCCGTACATGATGCCGAGCTTCTTGTGGTCGACGGTCACCAACCAGTCGCGCCACGACGAGGTGGCCGGGGGGCGCTTCAGGACACCGAGCGCGTCGCTCGGCTTCACGCCGACCGTCGCCCCGGCGACGGCGACCTCGCTGGTGGGTCTTTCGATGATGGCCATCTCGTGTCTCCCGTTACTTCCGCTCGAGTAGGTAGGCGACCAGGGCATCGATCTGGTCCTCGGTGAGGCCGAGGGCCGGCATGCCGCGGTACTTGCCACCGGTCTCGGCCAACTTGGCCGGATCGGCGTACATGGGCTTCTTCTCCGGCGAGTTGCGCAACCACTCGCGGAGATCCTTCTGGTTCAGACATTCCTCCGAGACACCAGCGAGATAACGCGCACCGAACTGCTCCGGGGAGGCGTTCCAGACATCGTCGCGGCACTCGGCCTTCAGCAGGTCCCACGTGGCACCGGCGAAGGTGTTGCGGGTCATGAGGTTCGTGAGGTTCGGGGCGGCACCGGACACCACGTACTGCTCGGGTGCCGACACGACGAGATTGCCCTGCGAGTCGACGATGCCGTTCACCTGGTGACAACGCGCGCACTGCTGCAAGAAGACCTGCTCGCCCTCGGAAGCGAGTGTGCCCTCCTGTGGTGACTCGTAGGGAGCCAGCTGGTTGGCGACCCAAGCGTCGAAGTCGGCCCGCGTCAGCACGATGGTCTCCATGCGCATGTAGGCGTGGGAGAGGCCGCAGAACTCGGTGCACTGACCGGCGTAGATGCCGGGGGTGTCACCCTCGAGACGGAGCAGGTGCACGCGTCCCGGCACGCCGTCCTTCTTGCCGTTCAGTTTCGGGATCCAGTACGAGTGGATGACGTCGCGGCTGGTGATGCGCAGCAGAACCTTGGTGTCCTCGGGAATCACCAACTGACCGGAGGTCACGATCGGCTCGGCGATCCCGTACGAGGCGTTGTCGCCCGTGGACGGGTAGTCGTACTCCCACCACCACTGCTGACCGGTGACGTTGATGATCATCTCGGTGTCGTCGGTCTTGGCCAGATCGAAGATCGTGCCGACCGTCGGCACGGCGACGCCGGCGAGGATGAGAACGGGGATCACGGTGAGGGTGATCTCGAGCGCCGGCTTCCCGTGCGTCTGCTCGGGAATCGCCTGGCCCTTGTCGCGATACCTGATGATCACCCACGCGACCGCCGCGATCACGATGATTCCGACGATCCCGGCCACGAGGAACACCGGCTGTTGCAGATCGTCGATCATCCGGGCGTTCGGACCGGCGGGCTGCCACGTGTCCTGCGGGGCATCCTCGGCGCAACCGGCGAGGGCCAGCAGACCCAATCCTGAGAGCAGAGCGAGGGGCAAACGGCGACGGGTGTTCATCGAATCTCCGGTGTTGTGGCTCTCACAGGTTCGCATGGCTTCGTTCGGCTTCTCCACGACGGGTCGGTGACTCACGGCACCACCACCTCGATCCGTCCCTCGACTCCCGGCACGGTGATCGAGTAGGGCTCGGTCGCGGCGAACGAGGGCTTGGGAATGGTGACGGTGAACGCCTGCTGGCCACCCTTGTCGACGAGCAAGGTGCACGCCTCCAGTTCGACGTCACGGGTGACTCCGTCACCGAGATCCTCGGTGACCATTCCGTACTTCAGCACCATGCGCCGGTACCCCTCGTCCTCGTTGACGAAAACCAACGTCGACGGATTGGCGCGTTGGAGGACCACCGACTGCTGAGGACCCGTGAACCCGTCGACCTCGGCACTCAGGACTCCACCACTGAGGGTGATGGTGGCCGCGACACTGCTCTTCGAGCCGACCGAACGGGCCGCCTTCTTGTCGGCGTATCCCTTCTCCTCGGTGCACTCGCGATGCGAGAAGTGATCTTCCTCGGCCGCGATCGTGAGCTGCTCCCGCTCGCCGTCGAGAGCCGTGGCGACACCCGTGCCGGCCAAGGCGACCAACGCCAGGCCACAGATTCCACCGACGATCTTGCGGTTGAGATTCGGCTTCACCGCGAGCAGGGTGCCGAACGCGAGGATCACCGCACCGGCGATCGCGAACAGCAGAATGCTCGCGTCCTTCGACGCGGCCAACATGATCCGCGAGAACGCCAGCACCACGACGGCGAGCAACAAAGCCCCGGCCACCGGCAACTCGAGGGGGTGCACGATGTAACCGCGAACGCGCTCGTTGTACTCGGCATCGGCCGACGAACGCTCGGCGTGCGCCTGCACCATCCACTCGGCGAGCATGGCGATGACGAGAGCCACACCGACCTTGAAGATGCCGGGGTTCGAGACGAGACCCACCACCACGACGCCGAGCGAAATGGCGGTTCCGATCGGCCACAGACTGCGGGCCACCGACGGCTGGTTGGCGGCCGACGAGGCATGCGCCGCCACGTCGGTGGAGAGCACGTGCCCGTCGCGGGTGTAGGAGGCGATGGCTCCGAAGAAGATCAGGGCGGTGGCGAGGAAGACGAGAGCCACCGAGCCGATGGAGCCTCCGTCGTTGGCGATGAACCAGAGGATGGCCGCGACGAGCGAGCCGCCTCCGAGTCCGTAGAGAAGTTTTGAACCTGTGGTGATCATCGAGTCGTCTCCGTCACTTCTGCACGTAGATCACGAACCACACCATGCTGAACGCACCGGTGAGGAAGTACCAGTAGAGGGCATGGGCCGAGAGGATCTCGGTTCCGCTGGTGCCGCGAGCCAGAAACCGGAAGGCCGCGACAACCGTGTAGACGAGACCCGACACCAGCAACGCCGTGAAGGTGGCCGTGGCCGCGTAGAACATCGAGTGGAAGGCACCGTCGCGAGCGGCCACACCCATCTGGCTCCAGATGAACACCTGGGCGTTGAGCGCGGCCAGTCCGATCAGCAACGACATGCCGAGGGCCATACCGGTGTGTTGCCGGTCGTTGCGCTTGGCCGACCACACGGCCCACTGCGCCATGACGCACACCACGAAGAAAGCGACGAGCATCATGTTGGCCGCCACCTCGGGGACCTTGATCTTCTCGGGCATCCAGTCCTTGATGAACCCGACCTTGCCGCCCTCACGGGTCGGCGAATCGGCGCGGAACTGCAGCCAAACGGCGAGCATCCCGCCGATCAACATCGTGCCGATCACCGAGGCGATGGCGGTGCCCACGAACACCTGACGGCGCGGAGCGGGTTGGGGGGCGGGAGGCAGGGCGAGCATCAGGCGTCCTTTCCGGTGCTCGAGGGCCCGTTCTTCGACTTGAGGTCGGCGAGCGGATACTCCGAACCGACCACGGTCGGTCCGGCGAAGTTGTCGACCGGGGGCGGCGACGACGTGGCCCACTCGAGAGTGGTGCCGTCCCACGGATCGTCGCCGGCGGGTTCACCGTCGACGAAGCTCTTCACGGACAGGCCGACGAAGGCCAGCAACGCGAGGAGCACGAGGGCGAAACCGGCCGTCGCGAGAACGTTCCAGAGTTCCTGCGGGCCCTCGTACGAGAAACCGTCGAGGGCCCCGGCCGGTTGATCGGCGAATCCGGCCACGAGATAAGCGAGCGACGACACCGCCGTGCCGGCGAAGGCGAGCAACGCCAGCGGCAAGGCGGCCTTGTCGGGGATGCGACGTCCCCACAACTTGGGTCCCCAGTACGCGACGGCACCGAGCGAAAGGATGAGCGAACCGAAGGTGACCGCCACGTAGGAGCCGGCCTCGAAGATCGAGCCGATGAGTCCGGCGTCCTCGATGGTGAACAGAACGTGCGACGCCGCGCCGAGAAGAAGCATCAGCAGGCCGAGCAGGGCGAACACCCAGGGCGCGGTGAGCGACGGCTTGCCGCCCTTCACGGCGAGCATCGTGAGACCGAGCACACCGAGCACACCGAGCAGCGGAACGAGATTGAGGAGGGCGAACGGCAGGAGGTCGCCGATCTTGTCGGCGAGACCGTCGAAGAACGACTCACCCTCCCACGGCAGGGTGACCGGCGACTGGGTGACCGCGGCGTAGACGCCCACTCCGACGAGACCGACGGCCACGTTGGCGGCCGGGCGAGGCGCGATGCGCGACTTGGTGAGGGTGGTGACCGAGTCGAGCACGAAGCCGAGCAACGGTATGGCCAACACGTAGGTGAACGGCTGCGACAACACCCAGCCCACCCATGACGAAACTCCCATGTTGCCGCCGAATCCAGCCCGTGCGTAGCGGTGATCGACGTAGACGTACACGGAGGTGCCGATGAACACCGGCACGGTGAGGATGAGCGTGACGGCGCCGACGAACGACGACCACGCGAAGAACGGCGCGCGAAGCAATCCCATTCCCGGGGCCCGCGAGGTGAGAGCGGTGGTCGCGACCGAGGTGGCGACCATCAAGACACCGAGGGCGAGCACCACGGTGGCCGCGAGGTAGAGATCGACCATCTCGGATTCGCCACCACCCGGTCCGCCGTTGCCGATGATCGCGGCGATCGCCAAGCCGAGACCCACCAACCACGTCCAGAAGCCCGCCGCCGCCAGTCGCGGGAACGCGATCGACCGGGATCCGAGCTGCAGCGGCGCGACGGCCACCACCAGGCCGAGCACCAACGGAGCGACCCCGCCGAGCGTCAGCAAGAGACGCGCGGCCGAGAGAACCTGAGTGGCACTGTCGGCATCGAGAATCTGGTAGCCGTCGGAGATTCTTTCGAAGGCCACCAACACCGCGAGCACCAGACCACCGAGTGCTCCGACGATGCCCGATCCGATGAACAGGCGACCGACGATCTTGTGATCGGCCGAGGTGAGCCAGGAGACGGCCGCCGCAGGCTGACGGGTCGCTCCGGCCTGCGTCGTTCCGGAATGGTGCGTGTCGATGGAGGTCATTCGCGCTTGCTCGCTTCACCCGGGGCGCAGCACGTCCCGGATCGGGTTCGAAAGTGGAGGGTCGGAAACGAAACTCTCGTCCGAGATTACCCACTTTGCCCTGCTCAGACAGAATTCCCGGGTACCTCCGAACGGGGACGAACGGGAGTCACACCCCGTGCCGCACGAGCACGTCGACCGCCAAGGCGACGAAGAGCAACGTCACGTAGGAGATGGAGAATCCGAAGAGGCGCATGGAGGCCGAGGGGGAGGCGGAGCGACCGAGGACGACGGTCCCGCCCACGAAGGCCCCGCCCAGAATCACCGCGGCCGCCAGGTAGATGAGCCCGAGGTCGGCCACCGGAGTCAGCAACACGGTCACCACGGCGAGAATCACCGTGTAGATCGTCATTTGGCGGATCGTTTCGCGCATCGGAACCACCGAGGGAAGCATCGGGACGGCGGCCGCCCGGTAGTCATCGGCATGTCGGATGGCAAGGGCCCAGAAGTGGGGCGGAGTCCACAGGAAAATGGCCAGGAACAGCAGGACCGGGGCCCAGTCGAGCGAATCGCGCACGGCGGCCCAGCCCACCAGGACCGGAACGGCTCCGGCCGCCCCTCCAATAACGATGTTTTGCCTGCTCGTTCGCTTGAGCCAGAGGGTGTAGACGAACACGTAGAAGAGGGTGGCCGACAGGGCCAGAACCGCCGACAGGAGGTTGGCGCCCCACCACAGCACCCCGAAGGCGGTCGCCTCCAGGGCCAGGGCGAAGACCATGGCCCCCCGAACCGACACCAATCCGGTGACGAGCGGCCGGGTCTTGGTGCGCTCCATCAACCGGTCGATGTCGCGGTCGACGACCATGTTGATCGCGTTCGCACCCCCGGCGGCCAACGAGCCACCGAGCAATGTGACGAGGACCAGGCTCCAGGATGGCCAGCCCTCCTCGGCCAACACCATGGTCGGAACGGTGGTGATGAGAA
>Ga0129333_10001007_pt1 | contig 24892 bp, 25 predicted proteins | sample CPB6_08_DNA_FD_94474 | JGI IMG/M metagenome (GOLD analysis project Ga0129333, IMG submission 94474) | Freshwater to marine salinity gradient microbial communities from Chesapeake Bay, USA - CPBay_Sum_0.6_0.8_DNA | ecosystem: Environmental > Aquatic > Marine > Coastal | place: USA: Chesapeake...
CGGAGCTTCGATACCCATCAACTTCTCGGCGGCGAGGATGAACGGCACCTCGTTGGCGAAACTCCCCAACCAGTCGATGCGGTTGATCAGTGTCGTCACCTGTGGGTAGGTGCGAACCTCGGTCAACTTTTCATAACCACGGTGCATGTAGCCAGCAGATGGTTCAGCCCACACGACCTGTTCGCCGTCAAGCCGCGCGATGATACGCAGGGTTCCGTGTGTTGCTGGGTGCTGCGGCCCGATATTGAGGGTCATCCCCTCGGTCTCGAGCTCGACGTTCAAACGAGCGTCAGCTGCCTGCGCAGCGATATAGCTCAGCTGCTGACGGTCACCGAGCTTGGACTGGATCGGATCGTTGGTGATCGTCACGACTCATCACCTTCCCCAGCACCACCTGGCAGAGGCTCGACATCGACGATTCCCGGCCATGGCTTGACCATGCGTGCAAGAAGCGGAAAGTCCTTGCGCAAAGGGTGGCCCTCAAAGTCGACCGGGAGGTACATGTTGCGCAAGTCGGGGTGACCGTCGAATCCGATGCCGAACATCTCGTGCGTCTCGCGCTCATGCCAGTTCGCACCTGCGTACACGGACACGACCGACTCGACACGCGGATTGGAATCTGGGACATCAGCCTTCACCGTGACACCCATGTGGGTCTTGGAATTGATGAGTCGCACGAACACCTGCATTCGTGTCGAACCACCTGCGTATCCGGATCGAATGGTCATGTCACGCTCGGGAGCTGGCTCAGTCGGATCTTCTTCACCGCGGCCGTACGGCGATGGCATCCAATCGATCGCCGAGAGGAAACAGAAGTAATCAAAGCCCAACGAGTCACGCAAGATTTGAAGTGCACTCCTCCACGAAGCGGTCGTGACTCGCACCCAGACATCGTCACCTGGCTTGACGAGGATGTCCTCAACAGCGTCGCTCAGCGCAGCTCGCACCGACGACGCGAGCGCATCACGCGCAGTGTCGACCACGGCAGGGGTCTCAGTTGTGGACGACAACTGGCTCACCTCGCCTTTCGGCCTCAGCGGATGCATCGATGGACTTGGTTCCCTCGCCACGCCAACGCGCACCCATGTCTTCGTTCTTGATGCGCTGCTGCAACAACACGACACCCTCGAGAAGTGCCTCTGGCCGTGGCGGGCAGCCGGGCACATAGACGTCGACAGGAATGATCTGGTCGACACCCTTGGTCACGGAATAGCTGTCCCAGTAGGGACCGCCGCAGTTCGCACAGCTACCCATGCTGATCACGTACTTCGGGTCCGGCATCTGTTCGTACAAACGCTTGATCGCTGGCGCCATCTTGTCCGTCACTGTTCCAGAAATCACGACAAGGTCTGCCTGTCGTGGGCTCGCGGGCAACGGAATGACACCAAGCCGCATCACGTCGTAGCGCGGTGAGCCAAATGCTGCACCCATCTCAATTGCACAGCAGGCAAGTCCCCACTGATAAACCCAAAGGCTGTAAGAGCGACCGATGTTAAACAGCGAGTTCAGTGGCTTGGGTAGGCGCCCACGATCTACGAGACCCATGTGCTCACACCCACCGCAACACGCCCTTGCGCCAGGCGTAGACCAGGCCCAAGAGCAGAACGAAGACAAAGATGCCCATCTCAATCAGGCCGAAACCCGCGTAGCGCTCGAGCTGAGTGGCCCACGGGAAGATGAAGACTGCCTCTACGTCAAAGATGACAAAGAGTAGGGCGAAGATGTAGTAGCGAACTTGGCTCTGCGACCAACCTTCACCAACCGGATCAACACCGCTTTCATAGGTCAATTGCTTTTCTCGAGTTGGCTTGACTGGGCGGAGCAGGGACGCGACCCAGAGCAAAAGACTCGCGATCAGGACGGCCGCAAGGCCAAACCAAGCGACAGTAAGAAACGACCGTAAGAACGACGACATCCCTGAAAAACTACTACTTGGCCTCGCCCTGACAGCAACCCCAGTAGAAAGCCTATTCTTGGGTTCGTTTGTGAATTAGTTAAGGATCCTAGGAATGCGCTGATCAACTGAGACTACGTCTAAGAACCATTGAAGTAGTCGTCGACTTGAATTTTCTGGCGCACTTGTGAGTCGTAGCGACTCTTCAAGTAGGCGCGACTGAGTAAGCCCGGAAGCAGCAAGTTCAGTGCCCCCCTGACCCGATGACCACCTTCTCACTACATCAAGGTCCACCTCTGGATGGAACTGCACTCCGAGAGTTCGACCAAGTCGGATAGCTTGAACACCAGCGGAGTTTTCTGCGAGAACATCAAACCCTTTTGGCGCTGTAAAGAAATCGTAATGCCACTGCATCCACCTCCCCCCTACGGGAGACTCGGGATCAAGGGAGACCACGTCTTGCCACCCAATTTCAGGTCGACTCCCCCGAACGACATCACCACCAAATGATTTCGAAATGACTTGAGCCCCAAAACATATTCCGAAGATTGGTACTCCGTGAAATGCGGAATTTCTGACAAGAGACATTTCAACTTCAACCGAAGTTCTTCGAAGTTCGTCATAGACTGTCCAATCCGAACCTAAGAGAATCAAAGCATCGGGAAGATCCTCAAGTCTTAGTCGCTCAATTTCCTCACGATAGGCGAATTCAATCGACGAAAAACGTAAACTCAGTTCGTGTGCAAAAGTACCGAGTGCGCTGTCGCCATAATTTGCGACCACAAGCAAGCGCATTAACCAAACTCTCCCTAGGGAATCAATTTAACGGACGTTAGGTGCTGTTCCCTCGTACAACATGTCGAACAGTAGATGTCTCATCTGCGGAAATCAAGAGCTCATTGAGCGCTTCCCGGACGAGCTCGCTGAATCACATCCCACTCTTGATTACTCATTCACTCGCCAAACCAGGAAAACGTATCGAATAGTCGAATGCAGGAAATGCACCCACCAGCAGGTTGATCCAATGCCCAATCTAGAAAGCTCGTATGGAGAAGTAGTTGATGAAACCTATTTGAGCTCGAAAATGCAACGGATGAAGACTGCTAAACATTTACTAGATAAAATAAGGCTAAGACACTCGACTGCCCAGACTCTTCTTGATGTGGGTTGTAATACAGGTTTCTTTCTGGACGAGGCATCTAAGTACTTTCTATGCGAAGGTTTAGAACTGTCCAATTGGGCTTCAGAAATTGCGCGACGGCAACATACGGTGCATTCAGTTCCACTCATCAACTTCAAACCAAGTCGTCAGTTTGACATTGTCGTGCTCCTCGGAGTTATCGAGCATTTTGAAGATCCTGTTTCTGAGCTTAAGCGAATTGCAAATATCACATCACCAGATGGCTTACTTGTTGTTTTTACAGGAACAAGGGACTCGTGGCTACCAAAACTCTTGAAAAAAAAATGGTGGTGGTATCAGGGCATGCATCTCCAATATTTCACCAAATCGTCATTGATCGCAGCTGTGAAGCGGGCGGGGTTTGAAGAGCCAGCACTCGTCACACACACTTCGTACTTTTCACTCGAGTCTCTGTTCCAAAGTGCTCAGCGATACCCACTGGCCAAGATCTTGGCCGCTCCGCTCAAATTGCCAGGCATCCGACGGCTCATCGTGCCCGTGAAAATCAGCGGGGAATCCCTTATTATTGCTCGAAACCCAGCCATTATTTCGGCATCAGAGAATCCTGCCGCACCAAACTGACGATTCCGCTTGCGGTAAATAACTATTCTTGTGGGGTGTCCTCCCAAATCAAAGTGTGCAGAGTTTGTGGAAACAGCAATCTCGAGAGCATCCTCGACCTCGGAACTCAGTACCTAACCGGGGTGTTCCCAAGTCCGGAACAAGCCGGTCAGGTCGAAAGCGGTCCGCTTGAGCTCGTCCTATGTTCGGGTACATCGGCATGTGGCCTTGTTCAGTTACGACACAGTTTTCCAGCAGACAAGATGTACGGTGACTCGTACGGGTATCGGTCTGGTCTCAATCCGACCATGGTCTCTCATCTTCGGAAGATCTCCGAAAGAGCAAAATCTTTGGTTCGCTTTGACGTTGGCGACATCGTTATTGACATTGGGTCCAACGACGGAACCATGCTTGGATTCTTTGATAGCTCGCTAAAACTCATTGGAATTGATCCTTCAGCAAATAAGTTTCAACGTTTTTACCGAGAAGACATCATTCGTATTCCTAACTTTTTCTCTGCTGAGCAAATTCAGCCGCACATGCAACAGGACAGGGCAAAACTCATCACATCAATAGCAATGATGTACGACTTGGAAGATCCAATAAGTTTTGCATCACAAGTTGCTGCCTGTCTGGATGAGAACGGCATTTGGATCTTTGAGCAAAGTTATCTTCCTACGATGATCGAGCGATTGGCATATGACACTGTCTGTCACGAACACATTGAGTATTACGGTGTAAAACAATTAATTTGGATACTTCAAGAAGCTGGAATGAAGATCATTGACTTGATGTTTAGTGACAGCAACGGTGGAAGTGTCGCTGTCACCGCAACACACATGTCGTCCAAGATGCCATCTAACGAACGCCAAATCATTGAGTCAATCAACTTTGAAACTTCCCGAGGTTATTCGAGTCATGCGACATTTAAAGACTTTGCAGAAAAGGTTGAGAAAAACCGCGAAGATGTGAGGAATTTTCTTCGAGGCTGGAAGAGCGACGGCTTAAAGGTCGCCGGTCTCGGTGCCTCGACAAAGGGAAATGTTCTGCTCCAATACATCGGAGCAACTACAAGTGAGATTTCTTTTATTGGTGACATCAATCCAGACAAGCACGGAAAAGTCACTCCAGGAACCGAGATACCAATTATTTCGGAAGAGTCGTGTCTAGATTCTGATCCAGATGTGCTGATCGTCCTCCCATGGCATTTCTCCACCTTTTTTGAAAACGCTCCTAGATTCAAGGGGCGTCGACTCTTCTTTCCACTACCCGTTCCACGCATTTTCATCCCATGATCCCAAGTAGGGACGTCTGTGTCATTGTCGCGACGCTAAACGAGGTAGGGACAATTAGAAACTTGTGTCTCGGAATTTATGACGCAATACCTGGATGCACAATTCTGCTAGTCGATGATAGTTCTACAGATGGGACTATTGATGAGTTCAAGTCCCTCACAAATGTGATTGGTAACTTGCATACACTTATCCGGCCGAGAAGACTCGGAATCGGATCTGCTCACAAGGACGGCATTCGGAAGGCAATCGAACTTGGGTTCAAATTTGCCGTGACAATGGATGCGGACCTAACACATGATCCCCGAGATATTGGGCGGCTAGTGGATAATTTGGAGCAGTCGAAGATCGTGATTGGCTCACGTTTCCTGCCAGGCGGAGGTCTAAAGGATTGGGCGCTTTCACGTAAACTTCTCACACACATTGGTCACGCTCTAACGCGTCTCTTTATCGGTTGTGCGTATGATGCATCTACTGCGTTTCGCGCATACCGTCTAGATGCAGAAGTTACGAAACTCATCCAGGAAACACCTTCGAATACTTATTCATTCTTCCTCGAAAGCCTTGCCTTGTTCGAAAATTCGCATATCACGATTTCAGAAATCCCTGTGATTCTTCCAAATCGAACTTATGGACATTCAAAAATGAGACTACGCGACCCCCTAGTTTCAATCTATCGACTTCTAAAAGTACGAGGAATGTTGAGAAACCGAAAACATGCGACCTAGGGAGCAACGTCACCAAGTTGCTCCATCTGCTAATGATTGGGACAATTATTGGAGCGAGCAAAGAAAATCTGAGGCTGTTTACGGTGTAATTGCTGACTTTTACCGTCGCCGAATCATCAGCAAGTCGCTGCGTCGCGCTTTCACTCGGTATGTAAGCCCTGGGTCACATTGTTTACATGCCGGATCTGGAAGTGGAGAAGTCGATAGAACACTAGAAAACAAATGGTCGGTCGTCGGGCTCGACTTTTCATATGAAGCTACGCTTCGGTATCGGCAACGACATTCAACGGAATCGGTCATTGTTCAAGCCGATAATTTCAAATTGCCATTTTCAGACGACAAATTTGATTGTGTTTTTAATCTTGGCGTCATGGAACACTTTGGTCTTGACGAAATTTCAGCGATGCTTGTTGAATTCCGACGTGTCCTGAAACCGAACGGTGTCATTATCTTGTTTTGGCCGCCTGTTTACGGACTTTCCGTAATCGTCTTACGAGTTGTCCACAAACTCATCATGCTCTTCAATAAGGGGTTTACTCCTCTGCATCCCAGGGAAATATGGCTAATCAGATCTCGTAAACAGATAAGAAGAACGATGGAGCTCTTAAACTACAAAGATGTTCGGTTTAGATTCGAGATTCGAGATCTCTTTACTCACGAAATCATCATCGCGAATAGCGGAAAAATAGAGACTCAAATCAACTAGTTTTTTCACCAATAAATCGAATCACTTCACCACTCATGTCCTTTGATTGCCGACCATACTCATTGCCATGATATTCAAAAATTGACAATTCACGGACAACCAATCCGAGACCGGCGAAGAACCTCCTAGTAAAATAGTAAGTATGTGGCGGGCTAATGAGGGAATCTGGCGGTTCCGACATACAACCCTGATGACCCCTAATCTCTGAATTCGGAACTTCGACAAAGAAGATGCCCCCTGGTTTGAGCAACTCTAAAATTCTGCAGAGGGTTGAATCAATGTTGGTCACATGTTCGAGGCTATGACTGGAATATACCAAGTCAAATTCTCCTTGAACTTCTTCCAGATCGGCTTTGTGCTCAAAGCGATCTGGATCGAGAGCAAACGGGTCGACGTTCACGACAGAATGGCCGAGAGCGCTCATCAGAAATGAAATGCCACCATGACCTGATCCAAAATTCAAAACTCGTATCGGCTTTAGCGAATCTTCAGCGAGATACCCACGAAACTGCTCAAAATGTGCGATGTCCCGTCGGGTGAGAATGATAGATTGCTGATTTCTACTCGCCCAATAGTCTTGCCTGTAAAATTCATCGAGATTCGATCTTGCGGGCATCGGCGTAACCGACCAAAACCCACGTGGATCCTCTAGTACTCCACAGTTCAAGAATAATTTGTCGAGTATTTCAGTTCTACGCCTGATCGCGTCCCAGATTGCAACTCGAGTTGCGAGTTGTCTCGGAATTCGAACATTGAGGCGGTTCAACTGAATCAGAAAACTCTTAACTAGCTGAATCACATAGTTCTCCGTTTGAATACTTGCCAAGAAAATTATCTCGTCCGACCGTGGTCTCGAAGCAACCATCAGTTTATGGAGACAAACCAGTTTGCATCAGACCTACACTTCGAGCTCTGACAGTTCAGTCAGTTATCGCGGTCAACTCTAGGTTCGGTGTTTATCTAGGTGAACTATGAGGTAATTGCCAATTCGCTCCCCCAACATTGCTAGCGGACTTCATACACATTCACAAATGCCGCAATCCTGCCGCGATTGCTCTCAAGATCAAGAAGCTCACTCCGATTAACGTCTAGAACCCCGTGGTGAACGCCGCCATCAAACATTACAACCGTTCCGATCCCAGATTTGTCCTCAAAACATACTCGTTCTCCCTGATGATTTCTCACGAATCCACCACCTTCCTCAAAGTCTGCCCCCTTTGTCGAAAGGAGAGCCATTACTTGCAGAAACGGAAGTTTGGATTTTGCAAGTGCGCTTGGGAAATAAGTATCTCGGTGTTCAGTCATAAACCCGCCCCCTACCGGATAGTGGTGGATCCTGCAAGCATTCCAGAACTTGTCTCGCTCCGGATGCGATCCGAACCCAATGTCAATGTCTAGAATCATATTTCTCAGTTTGAGCAGAGTAGCGAAGAGTTCGCTTAACGCGGGGAATGCGCGATCGTCTTCCAAGAAATACGTCGTCTGCAGCAACTGGGCATATGGCTCCCCCAACCCGTTTGTCGATCCAATGGCCAACTTTCTCCACGGACCAGTTTTAAGGTCTGAGCGACTAAAGCCTTGGTCTGGCGGGTGAACCTCACCTTGCCGACGCTGAACTAGATATTCTCTTCTTGCTTCGCCACAGAGATTTGTGAGATAAGCGGAATTAAAAGTTGTCCATCCATGAATACCTATTTCTTTCCGAAAGTGTTCGATGTCCGCTTTCGAGTGGGGTGCGTCTTGAGATTGCATATATTGAATAGACTAGAACTAAATGGATCAGCCTTTCGACCAATCTGACTTGATTAGCTTGATTGCAAGCCTCTTAGGTGTCAACCAAGAGGAGTTGAATGAAAAGTCAGTTGCATCCGACTTTGATCTATGGGACAGTGTCATGCAGTTAGAGATTATTGCAACTCTTGATAGCCATATTCCAGGGTTACTCGAATTCTGCCCAGAACTACCCTCCAAAACAAGCGTTGCCGAACTGCAAGCTGAAATTTTTCGCTTCCAAAATAGTTAATTTACAGCATCACTTACCACAAAAAGCGGCCTGTTCTTCGTTTGTTGAAAAGTTCTGGCTATGTATATGCCAACAACTGATTGCGTGAGTATCGAGAAACCACCGAAGAATGTGATTGCCGAGATTGTACTTGGCCAACCCAAAAGTGAATCCCCACCGAGTGCCCTTACCAAAACAAAAAGAACCCCAATAAAACCAACTAGAGCAACAATCAATCCGGCAGATGCTGTGATGTAGAGCGCTCGCGAAGTTTCGAAGAGTAAACCTTGAAAGGCATGACGCAATCTACGACGAAATGTGTACGAACTCTTCCCAATCATTCGCTGCGGCCGTTGATAATGAATTTCGCACGTATCAAAACCTAACCAATTTAAGACGTGTAGAAAATGCTGGTCGGTCTCAGAAAATTGAATATAATAATTTATTACGCGACGGCGCATCGCCGCAAAACTCGTAAGCTCTCGAGTTAACCGCACTCCCGTTGAAGCAAAAAACAGTCCGTGAAAAACTCTGGCTTGCAGTCTTCGCATTACGGGTTGATGTTGACCGAGTCGGACCGCAATTGCAACTGAATTGTCATTTAGTGCGCTCAAAAGGTTTGGGATCAATTCAGGTGGGTCCTGTAAATCACAGTCCATCACCACGACCTCGTCTCCTCTTGCTTCCCTTAAACCGGCCATAATTGCAATGTGCTGACCGAAATTTCTACTCAACTTTATGCCTCGAACTACAGAATGTGCGCCGGCCAATCGCACGATCGTCGCCCAACTTTCATCAGGTGAGCAATCATCGACCAAGACAATCTCCAGAGTTTTTCCAATTTCACCAAATACCCTTTGAACTCGCCCAACTAGTTGTTCTAGAGCTTCACTGCAGCCATACACTGGCACGACAACAGAAACCATAGGACTGTTGCTCGTTTCGATATTCACGCAACGCACCTTGCGACGAGTGCCACTTCATCAAATGGTTCGACGTCAATGCTTGTAAACCCTATGGATTCAAGCAACTTGTGAAGCGAGTCTTCCGAAAAATAATTGGCTACTCTTGGACGCAGTTGATCATAAATCGTCAGTTCGCGATCTTTTGGATCTAGCTTTTGAAAATCGTGTGCACAATATCGGTGAAACGGAAATCGTCCAAAGATTGAGGCAGGACTAGAACCATAATTAACGAGCGCTAATGAGATGACTTTGGCAACGAAGGCCAAGAGCCAGTCAGGACATGGACGACAAAGTAATCGGAAAGCTCTCATGAGGCTAAAGACGACATAGCTTTCAGGGCGTCTATAGACCCAAAGTGCGCATTTTCCTCCCGGTGCCAACGAACGGTGTATAGCTTGCAACGCTGCTTCTTGATCAAGAATATGATGTATCACACCGATGGAGATGACTACGTCTACCTCCACGTCTTGAACATGCTCAATCGGCTCCTGACGAAAAACCGTTGTGATACCTTTATCCTTCGGCAGCAATTGCTCAATGTGTTTCATAGCGTCACTCGGCTCAACAATGACAAGTAGCGAGGGTTTGGCTTGCAAAAGGTGGACTGACCAACGACCCATCCCAGCACCAACTTCCATCACTCTTTTCCCTTGAATTGACATTCCAAGAATTCTTTGAACAAAGACCTCGTCTTGATACTTGCCGCTCTCGACAAGACTTGTGCGAAAGTTCCCATTTGCTATTTCTTCATAGCGCCGAAACTGCCGTGAAAATTGGTTAATAGTGCGACTTCCTCTGTCTGTCCTCATGGGCATCATCAACCTTGGCCTGATCGATAAAGGCGTTGATCGGACGGCAGGTAAAATTCCTCGAGGGAAGTAGCAACCCGTGAGTACATACCCAAGGAAGCTTGCACATCACCTTGCAGAGCCTCGCACTTTGCAAGCCCAAGGTACCTTACGAGGTCGAGTTGCTGCTTTATGAATGCTCGGGTCCATTGGACATTCAATCCGACTCGTGGGTTAGTTGATCTATTTTCTCCGGCGGCATGCCAAATTGTTGAGTCGAAAACCAACACAGTTCCACTTGAAGCCTCCACCTGTGTTGCGTTCTGGATGAAGTCCTCAGATGGAGGATCTTCCATCTGATGTGAACCGACAAGAAATTTCGTCGCACCATTTTTGATCGTAAAATCATCTAAGCAGACGAAAGTATTGACCGAAGCCAAGTATCCATTGAGGTATCGGGGGAAGTCACGATGGAATTTTCCTTGAAACACTTCACCGATTGATCTCGTTTGTGGAGGTAATACAAGACCATTCATAAGGTGGCAGATCGACCCCGCACCAAGAAGTTCGACTGCCGGCCCCCTTAGGCGGCTAAGTCCCAAGAGGTCCAGTAGTTCAGGGCGGTACTTCATTGGAGCCCGTGCGACTCCTACCTCACCTGCAGATTCGAGTTTACTTTCCCCTATGTCAGACCGAATGTCTGCCAATGCGCTAACCACTGACTCCCTATACTTTCTGACTTCGCCCTGTGTAAGAAACGAATTGAGCGCAACAACTCCATCGACTTCAAACTGGCGCCAAATATCTGCATGATCAATAGTTTCATTCCACTCAAACGCGTGAATCATGCGTCCAACTTGGCAAGTCCGAATCCTGTCGCGCCATACCGATCACCATTATACAAAATAAAGCAATTTGTGCCGGCGACAAACGGGAATTGATAGCAAGTTGAGTCCTGAGACATCGGGCCACGAAGCGAATTTCCGTCAAGATGCGGTGCTCTAACCCAACGCGTTGATTTTCGAATCCAGCCACGAATTTCATAGTGAGTACCACGCACAGAACACAACAGAATATCGTTTTTCCCATCACTAAAGATTGTTGGGCGTGAATATGCAGACGCTCCCTCGACTTCCTCGATATCCACTTCAATTCGGTTCTCAACTCGGCCACTGTCTAGTTGAATTTCAGCTCTTTTTACGGCGTAGCGAAATGACGAAGTAGTTCGTGGATCAGCAAATCTTGTATAGGTTGAATAAAACAATTCGCTCTCGCTAAACCTCGAAATAAAAGGATAAGCGACAGAAAATTGGTCAAGCACGTCTCTACCCAACAATGGTCCAGCACTTATCCGCGACAGCGGAGAGCCAAAAGCACCTCTCGCAACTCCAATTCCGTTAAGCCAGTGAAAACTCGGGAGTCGCTGCCACCCAAAGTAAAAGATCTCTAGATTGCCTGATTGATCGAGCCGAACATCTGAGCAGCTCACCCCATCACAATCAAAAGTTCCTTCTTCGCCAGGCGATAAAGCAACATAAACCGAACTCCAATTGATCTCGAGGGAGCGAGAATCAAAAACTGCATCCGCCCCCAAAATATAAGAACGATTATCTCTATCTCGCGTTGACCAGAACAGCGCAACCCTTTCGCTATCGAGCCTCAATAGAATCGGAAGCGTCATGTGACCAGTCGATTCAAATCCACCCATGTCAACTGAACTGATCCACTGAAGCTGTCGCCAAGACATAGTTTAGAAATTCGGAATCTGATGGCTCTTCACAGATGCGACACGAGATTGTGACGCAATAATAACGGAACCCTCGGCAACGTCTGAAGTTACGAGTGCTCCCGCACTGACAAGAGAAAAATCTCCAACTTCTACATGATCGGCAATCGCACAGTTGACTCCCAAAAAGACATTCTTGCCAAGTTTGACTCCTCCTGAAACAACGCAGTGAGAGCTTACAAATGAGTTCGGCCCGATTGAAGAGTGATGGCCTATATGATTTCCTGACCAAAGAAAGACATTATTACCAATCGCAGTGAATGGTTGAACAGTATTGTGCTCAAGGATTAGACAGTTATCACCGTAAATCACATTCTTAGCAATTATCGATTTATTTGAAATGAAACTCGCCAAGTTGTAGCCAAGTTTTCGTAGTTGTTCGCACTTGGTAGCGCGAAAACTATTCATTCCTGAATACCCGGTCGCAACAAATGCGTCATATTCACCCGGATCGTACGTCTTGTTTAGCTCGGAAGTTCCTACAAGCGATCTTCCACAGAACTTGCTTTCGTTCACAAATTCATCGTCGACGACAAAGCCCGCAACTGAACGTCCTCCTTCGTTCTCAAAGTAGTAAGAAACCACTTCTGCAAGTTCTCCTGAGCCAAAAATGACGATTTCTTGACTCACAACATCTCCTCTTGCCTATTTCTCATGTTCGAAAAACGGCAATTGTCGAGTCATAAAGTCCGTAATGATGGGCAAGGCGAACGTCCGGTGAATACCTTAAACACATGTGCATCAAGTCAACCGGAGACATGTAGAACAAAGTGGGATTCCGTCGTGACGGATCAGAAACAGTTGACAAGATATTGAAGACCATTCCAACAGAGCCGCGTTCCCACATCATTGACACATTGGACTCGACATACTTACGCCAACTTTCCTCTGCCTGGTCGAGTTTTACATTAAAAATCCCACTAGCAACTATCAAATCAGCAGATTTTGGAGATGTCATTTGATAAAAAGTTGCCTCTAAGTCCCCACGATGAATGGCTTGTGCTCTGCGCACCATTTGTAGAGATGCATCTACTCCAAAATATGAACCGACAAAGTTGTGTTCTCTCAAGAAATGAAGGTACTCTCCAAGTCCACACCCGAAGTCACATATTGAACTGAACGAAACTCCACTTACTAGCTGTTGAATTACCTCAAATCTCACTAGTTGAGATGCACTATTGCGCCATCCAACAAGCTGGCCAGAGTCACCTTCTTCATCGTCGAGACATTTTTCGTAGTGCTGAACTACTTTGCCCACGCGAGTATCCAGATGGTGGTCAATACTGTCCATTGAATCACACTATCCTCAGCGTTAGGGTTCTTTCTTCGTCTTGAAATGAAAACACTAATAACCCAATCAAATTACATTCCCTGGCGTGGTTGGTTCGCGCTTGCAAGAGCTGTCGATGTCGTCATTTTGTACGACACGGCTCAGTTCACCAAACGAGATTGGCGTAACCGTAACTTGATCCACTCAGGCGAGAAACTCACGTGGCTGACGATTCCTGTAGAAACTAAAGGAAGATTTCATCAGAGCATTTCCGAAGTCCAGACTTCCGATTTAAGTTGGCCTGAGTCCCATGTGGGTCACATTCTGAATGCTGCACGAACGTACCGCTCAAATCGAGACTTGGTGCGTGAGATCGAAGGCTTGTACAAGTCGGTCTCACAGTTGACAAACCTGAGCCAAATCAATCGCCACATGATCTTGTGGTGCTTCAACAAGCTCAAAATTGGTACCAAGTTACTGGACGATCAGGACTTTAAGTTTTCGGGAAATCCAAGCGAGCGTCTCGCGAAAATCGCGCAACAGATTGGAACCACTACGTACGTTACTGGTACTGCCGCTAGGGCCTATCTCGATGAGAATGAGTTTTCTGCGAGAAAAATCGACATTGAGTGGGTTGACTATTCAAGACTTCCACCAGATCCCTCTTTACCGACCGGCTCACCTGAAGTATCAATCATCGATACGTTTCTCCGCTGTGATGCATCGACTTGTATTTTTTTGTCAACATTTTTTGATTAGCGTAATACGCTGTTCAAATGAGTCATATTCCATTTAATAGGGTTTCTTGGACAGGTAATGAAAGCACGTATCTTGATCGTGCAGTCGCGTCAGGCCACTTATCCGGCTCTGGTCCGTTCACACAATTGGCAGAATCTATGATTGAGAATCTTCTTGGTAAGAAGAACTTATTGACGACATCCTGTACTCATGCGCTTGAAATCGCGGCTTTGCTGCTGAAGTCGGAGTCGGATGATCGTGATGAAGTAATAGTTCCAGCGTTCACGTTCGTCTCGACTGCAAGTGCTTTTGCTCTTCATGGCTACAGGGTAAGGTTTGCGGACGTTTCCGAGAGTGACTTGAATATCAGTCCTACGTCAATTGAATCGATCCTAAGCGATCGAACTCGAGCCATTTGTACGGTCAACTACGCAGGTCGCTCATGCGACTACGAATCAATACGTCGACTAGTTGGTGATAGACAAATAGCTCTGATCGAAGACAATGCTCACGGATTTGGTGGCGTCATTGACGGAAAGCGTTTGGGAACGTTCGGAGACCTAGCAACACATTCATTCCATGAAACCAAGAATGTCTCATGTGGCGAAGGTGGAAATATTGTATTTCGAGATCCAAAGTACTTTGAGCTTGCTGAGATTCTTAGAGAAAAGGGAACTAATCGAGGCAGATTCCTTCGAGGGCAAGTTGACAAATACACATGGGTTGAGATCGGTTCAAGTTGGGTAGTTTCCGACCTTCTTGCCGCAGTGCTTGTCGGACAACTTGAACGACTTGAAGACATCACCAAGCGCCGCACAAAAATTTACACCGCATATAAGTTAGGACTGAAATCGTGGGCTGAAGATCAGGAAGTCCTACTTCCACCTGATGATTCATCTGCAATGCATACGTCGCATATGTTCTTCTTGAGATTGAAGAATCTTGAATGTCGAACTCGCTTGATTGAACATTTGCGAATGCGTGACATAAACGCAGTTTTCCACTACCAGGCGCTTAACGCTTCACCGGTAGGGCAACGTCTTGGTGGTCAAGTGGGTGCTTGTCCGGTTTCAGAGAAATACTCAGATACTTTGGTGCGGCTGCCCCTCTACGAATCCCTTAGTGAACAAGACGTGGAACGTGTAATAGAAGGCGTGATTTCATTTGCCACCTGATTGGAAATCAGGAAACCTCAGTATCTTAGAATGCGCTGATTATCTGTATATAGAACATCTAATTGTGCAGTGAGAAAAGACGTAAGTGCGTCATTAGCTGTACGGACAATCGGCTCCTCGTGGATATTGAACGAAGTATTGATTAAGACACCACATCCAGTTATCTTCTTGAACTCTGTCAAGAGCCTAAAGATCCACGGATTACGCCTTTCCGAAACTACTTGTGGTCGTGCGGTACCATCCAGGTGAACGACGGCTTCGCATGTTTTACGCGCTAAATCGGTACTCAAACACGTAGTGGTCATGTTCTCGTACTGTTCATTTCTCTGCCGGAGCATAAAATAGTCCGATGCGTCAATATCACGGACAATAGGCGCAAATGGCATGAATTCCGTTCTGTTCAAGCGGGTATTCAGCCACTGATTAATTGAGCGATCGTCTGCTCTTGCAAGAATTGAGCGATTACCAAGTGCCCTCGGTCCATACTCCATTCGACCTCGAGCGACTGCAACTACTTTCCCCGAGGAAATGTCGGAAGCTGCTAGATCTGACATACTTTCAAAGTTATGAATTGTGCTCGTCACCGGGGCGGTCTCCAATAGATGCTCACTCACAGAACCAGCCTCATCCCCTAAGTAGAGCGACGAAAAATCTACTGGCTGGTCGTGTGCAGTTAGGGCCGCTCCCAGTCCCAGTCCACCATCGCCCATGTTCGGGCAAACGTGTAACTCAATTTCCAATTCCTCCGCTAACCGGCGATTCAGACTTACATTTGCAAAGACGCCGCCAGCAACGTAAAGACGACGAGGAATAGTCGAATAATCGGCAAGTTGTTGCTTAACCTGACTCAAAACGGATTCTTCGAGGTGAGCCTGCACCCCAGCAGCGATGTCGGCTTTAGAAAATCCGGCAAGTTCACGTTCCAACACTTTGATGCTTGAATATCCGAACGAAAGCTTCTCATTATTCATTCTTTTGCTACGCTGATTCCACGAGATTAAACCCTCAAATACTGCCAAAGTTTTTTCGGCATCACCGTGAGCGGCTAGACCTGTAACTTTTCCTTCTTGGCCGGGTTTAAAACCAAGTATTCGATTCACGGCGGCGTAAAGCAATCCCATCGAATGGAATGCAGGAACGCGGGAAACTCTTGTCAGTTGCTTCCCATCAAAAAGCAGCTTTCGGGAACAAAGCCCTTCTCCTATGGCATCAAGCGTGAGCACATGTCCCGATCCTCTTCTGAAAAGGAGCGCCGAGCTGGCACCGTGGGCAATATGGTGGTCAACGTAGTGGAGTTTTGCCTTCCCTATGTGGTCACTTGAGCACGCCCGCCATCGATTTCTATGTTGTCGCGTCGCAACCCACATACCAATCCGCGCAAGTTCTACACCTAACTGTGTTCCTAAGAATAATCTCCCAAAGGGTTTACTTTCTAAAAGTTTTGAAAGTCCAGAGCGATTTTCCAAAATGTTGTAGCGACCCAAGTCGCCGTGAGGACTTTGAAATCGCCCGTCCATGACAATATTGTCAATGGGCCTACCGTCAAGCCTCTCGAGTGCCGCGCCGATTGCGCCGATCGGAAAGCCGCTTTGAAATTTTGTACGCGAGTAGCGCTCTTCGTTTGAAGCAAAGACGATCGTTGAGTCTTCAAGCACCACAACCCCGGAGTCATGAGAACAACTAAATCCAACAGTTATCATTTGTATATAGGGTACTTGACGAACCGAATCCACCGCGGGACAAGTGGACCTAGCCGCTTTTCCTGCCTCGCGACGCCCCTTCAGTCATTGACCTCTCTCTTTCTCGGCACGTTCCTCAGTTGCGTTCTTTTAACACGAGATATAACTGTCTCCGGGCCGATTGCGATATGTGCAGTCGCACAAGGTCTCTGTGGCGCTCTCATCCTGGAACGACTCGGACTTGACCAACAAATGGGAATGGAAAGACTTCTGGTGCTACTTGGACCAGGGCTAGCAGTCGGATCTTTAGTCGCTACGCTCGTGTCGCTCATATCAACTCCAACCATTTCGCTCATACTTTTTCTCATTGTCGGAGTTGGGTATCTCGGTCGGAGTGCTGACAGAGGAAACATTTGGTTACACAGATCCACGGCACTGCAGACGGTTTCTGTTTCCATTACCTTGTCCCTCTTGTTCTTTGCGACTCGATCAGCGATCGTACTTGGGATGTTCTTGGTATCTCTTGCGATCTTTCTTTTCTTGCAGCATTCTTCCTTGGCTATCCGTTCTGCGATCATTGCTACGTTTTGCATCGTCTTATTGATGCTTATGTTTATCCTTCCAGAATTTTGGTGGGCAACTTCTGATGATTTTCCCTATTTCATTGCCGTAACAGAAGGAATCGCAAAGTTTGGAGTGCAGGACAGTCTGGCAATTGCAGAGCACGGAATAACCAATTGGCATTGGGTCACATATGGTTGGGTCACCTCAACTGACATCTTGTCAACATCAAACACCTGGTTGCGCACCTTGGTTGCAGCACCAATGTTGATGGGTGCAAGCACGACCGCATCATTGACGATTCTTGTAAAAACCATCGCACGTCTCGATGTTAAGAGATCTCTCATTGTCACGATCATTTCAATTTTCTCAATTGGGTTTTTCCCTCCAAGTTTGAGCTTTACGATTGCACTCAGTTGGCTTGTGGCCGCAGTTGTCATCATTCACCTAATGCTGACTCAACAACGAGGTTCTTTGATTATTGGTGTACTCATTCTCACGGTCGGAGTAGTTGGTGGTAAACCATCTGGACTTCCACTTCTTATTGCAGTCGTGGTCATAGTTCTTATCAGATCAGTGATTCGGCGGAAACAAGTCCGACTCGCGTTTTCATTAAATGTCTCAACGGTGATTGCCGTGGGGACGTACTTCAGTCTGTTCTATAGTTCAGGCACTGCCTCATCAAATATCTGGCTCGCTCCTTTTAAGTTCTTAACTCGTTCAATTGACGACATCAATAGTCCAACAAGAAGCGTTCTGACAGCGCTACTAGTTATCGCTATCCTGCCACTGTCCATCCGGAACCTTCGACAACTAACCAGACGAGAGACTGATTCTGATTTCGTGGAAATCGCTTCAAGTCTTGTCATATTGCCCGTGCTCATCCTCCTAGATGGGTGGGCCGATTCGATGGAATACGTCCTCTATCCATGCTTTCTTTTATCTCTGACATTCGTAGTCGCCCGTCGTTCAAGGACTCTTGAATCCTGGCTTCGTGAGGCGAGTTCAAGTCGAAAGCGATTGCTAGTGACGTCGATAACTGGAATTGCCCTGACGCTTAGTTGGTTAGATCTCACTCACTCGTTTTCAAGTGAGTCAAAGATTCTCCTCTTAATTGTTCTTCTGGGAAGTCAGGCTTTACTTGAAATCAGATTTCGAACGCAACTTCATTCCGCCGATCGAGCCCATCGATTAGCCCTTATCTGCCTATTGCTTGTATTGATTCCCGCCGTGGTTCCCCCAAAGTCTTCGCTGCTTTCAAGTCTCACCAGTCAACGTCTGAGATCCGATGTAGATCGGTCACTTGGGTCGATGGAAATCCAGAATGTAGGTGAATGGCTAAGAGTCAACACTCCAGCAACATCAATAATTGTTACAAATTACTTCTGTTCCGGCGATCTATCCTGCGCTCCCGCTGACTGGTGGCGAAGTCAGATTGACTATGTACGGCTAAATCCAGACTTCTTCAACGAGGGCTGTGATTTTTGCAATCCGACGACATTGTTCGGCGGTGCAGACTATTCGCTTGCCGCATTTTCAGCCCGACGATTTCTCATTCTGGGGCCCCGATTTCAGTCAGGACTCGGACTCCCACCAGATATCGTTCGCTACCGGGTTCAAGAGTCAATTGATTCCATCTCGACGCTGTCGGCGGGTCGGCATCCCTCCTTTGAAATCTCAGGTATAACTCATGCAGTTGTGTACCTACCGTTTGTTAGCTCAGCTGACGAGAAGCTTAGACTGGTAAATATCGCTGATTTCTTTACTGGCAATTTCGTGGTGGTAACGCTCTGAAGCCCCGACTCCTGATGACCGTCGGGCGAACTTGGGCGCCGATAGTTGCATCGCTAATAATTGTTCTCGTTTCTTCAGGAATCAGGTGGTTGGACTCCTTGGGGTTGACGATACTCCTTGGTGCTTTCGTGGTCAGTGGGTTGAAATTGACACGCAGTCTTATTGGACTGATTGATGAGATATCTCGTGGTTTGATTGGTTTTTTTTTGGTCATGGTTATTTCAGGAGTGATAAGCCAATTACTCACTCCAAAACTTAGTGGGATAGTTTCGTGGCTGATCTTCCCCCTAATTGTTCTTCTAATCGCTTTCATCCGATTCCCATTTCAAGATCGTGATCATGTTTTTCGCATTGACTCCAAGAGCAGCATTCGAACTACTACACAACTCATCTGCACTTTTTTAGTCTTATCACCGGTATTCAAGTGGGCTTTCGCGCCCGTCATTGTCCTAGCTGGTACTGAGTTTTTGGCGCTCTTCTTTTACAGGCGCCGTAGCCACAAGACGTCCCAGCTTACAGCAGTAGTTGGAACCCTCTTAACACCGGTAATTTCTAGACAAATTCAAGTTTCAGGCTGGTCCGATTTCAGATGGGGCATTGATGAAGGAGTAGCTCTGGCAAAGTCAGTATTTTCGTTTGGGATTGGAGACAGTATCTACGCTGCAGGCAATCCGCTTAAGTATCAATGGCTCAGCCTCTCGTTTAGCGGTTTACTTGATCAAATAAATTCGACTGATCTGTTCGCTACATCGTCAAGGACAATCTGGATAATTGGAGCGTTCACACTTGTCTTGGCCGGAAGACTTTCAATCAACACTTTGGTCGCACAAGAAAACCACCGCACGTGGTCACTTCTGCTTCTGGCGGTTTCTGCGACGATACCACTTACTCCGGTAGCAATAACTTTACTTAACATCTCGGCTGGCGGAATTCAAAATGGGATTCTGATCACTTTTTCTTCTTTGCTACTCGTATTTGTCAAGGCAAGAGATTCGAGGCTCCTTGTACCTACTTGCATTCTTGGGCTTGGTTGTGTGCTAATCCGATCCGTTCATATTGAGTTTGTTTTGATTTCGATGATGTTTCTACTTCACACGTGCTGGAAATACGGTTTTAGGTTTCGACAACTAATCACCGTACCAGTATCAACAGGGCTCGTACTTCTGTACTATTTTTTCTTTCTCCCACTCGGGACAGAAGCAGGACTAAGTCTTGCGATCTTGAAGTTTGATTTTGTTCGAGATATCGGATATGAGTCCTTGAATCAATTGGCTGTAATGACAATTGGATGGTTGCTTGTCATTGTGGTCATCTTCTTACCAATCAAAGCGATCTTTTCTCTGCCGGATGAATTCAAAATCTTAAGACTGTATTTACTGATTGCATTATTAGTCGGAGTTGCTTCCACCCTCATCTTTAGCCGAGTTTCATATGGAGAATTGCACTTCTTACAAGTTCCACTTATCGCGCTTTTCCCACTCGTCGCAACCATGCTTGTAGGTGATGGCAAGATGCTCGGGAACAACCGCACATCTGCTCTCGACAAGCTTGGGTTTTCGACCGTAATTCTCTTACTGTGTTTTTTTCTCATGCTATTTGGAACAAGGTTCGTCAGCATGCGCTCTGATCGTTCATTTATGTATCTCGGACACCTGATCGGCGTCCTATTGGTGGTGACCTTTGGATTGTGGCCTCCATCCAGACAGGTATCTTCTGTAAGGCGAAGCGTTGTCTTGTGCCTCCTGCTCCTGCAATTTGGTCTCACTTCAATTGCTGGTCATTACCGAACACTCATGAGACCCGTTCAATCAGAAGTTCTGCGGCCCAATGGTCTAACTGAAGTCGGCAACTGGGTTCGTTCTCACATTCCGCAGGACGCCATATTCGCGACCAACATCTTCATCTCGGATCCAATCAGCTCACTACCGATAGACCCATGCCCAAAAAAGAACGCGGATTTGTCCGATCAACTAGTCCAATCCTTGGAACACGGCTCCAATTACCTTCCCGCCGCGCACATTCAGCGAAGATTTCTTGCGATCGGACCGGAGTACGGGTTTATTTTCTACCCAGAGCGCAGATTCGATGCAATCAGAACTTCTTTAGAGATTTCATGCGGGTTCAAGGAACAAGTGAAGGATGGATCACATGGAGTCGTCAATTACGTTCTGAGGTATGAGGGGCATCTCTCGAACTTTGATGCTCCTAGATACTTTACGAAACTGTTCGCATCAAATGGCTATGCCGTGTATGCCCTTAGTCGACAATAGGCTCCCACATTGCTGCTCTGGCGGTACAACTACGTCTCAGGATGTCGGACCACACCTTCATCAAACCGTGAGAGAACGAGGTATGTCGATCATTTCGGTCGAATGAAGACCGCATTGCAAGGCTTCTCGAGTGCTGATCAGCAATTCCGAGATCACAGTGCACAACAAGAGGTCTACGGTGAAACACTCTGTTGCACGTTCCAATTACTGATGACAGCGAGAGGTTTTCGGGTGATGTAACCATCTGTATTGATGAAATGCCAAAGTTTTCTTTCGCGAATCGAACTAGTTTTTCGGCGGCATCATCCACATAAATATAGTTGCGCACAGTATCTAAGGGAACAAAAATTGGGATTGGAACTTTTCTAATTCCAGAAACCGCAAGTTTAGAGATGATGCCTTGTGCCTTTGCTAGATCTTGCCCAGGCCCATAAATATTTGAAATTCGAGCGATCGTTGATGTAATAACGTTTTGGCAGCTCACTTCTTGCAAATACTGTTCAGCTGCAAGTTTCATAATTCCGTATGGAGTGCGGGGTGAGACCTTTGAATCTGATCCAATCAGATAGTTAGTGGATGTGGAATAAATGCCACCAGCCGAACTCGAATAGATTATGTGAATCTGTGATTCACTAAGATATTTGAAAAATGACCCCATTGCTAGTTCGAAAAGCGATTGATCGAGATCAACATCTAATCTGTTGCTACGTGGGAACGATCGCCCAGCGCACCAAAATACTACTATTCGCTCACACTTCTGTGTCGCAAGAAGTTCCCTCAAGTAGATATCAAGCGAAAACTTGAATTGCTCAATTCCGACTGCGTCATTTCTTGTTGGCCAAGCTAAAGTTGAGCCGCTAACGAACTCTGGAATTCCTCTTCGACTTAGAGCAACTGAGACTGCAGATCCCAGAAAGCCCCCTCGTCCAATCACGCACGCTAACACGATGCTACCTGTGAGTCTGCGGACTACCCAGCTTCTCATCCACCACCAAATATGTTGGACGTCCTAGGGCAAATCGAACAAGGACGCCAACATATTCTGCAAGAACACCAAGCGAGAAGAGAATAAGTCCACCGATGAACAACATCAGCACGGCGAGAGATGCCCATCCTTCAACTGAATAACGACCTGAAATGCGCCCAATCAATACGCCAATACCACCAGCGAACCCGAATGACGCCGCAAGAAGGCCTATCGCGGTCACCAGACGCAATGGACGAGTGCCAGACGATGTAAATAACCGAATCCAATGCTCTAATAACTTTGGACCCGTATACGTTGACGGCCTACCTGTCGAGTCGTTGACCGGCACATCACAGTGCCCGACTGACTGAATCACCCATGAAAACGCCACGTCAAGGTAGGTATTACTTCCAACATACGCTGCTACAGATCGAGCAACGAATCCATTAATGAGGCGGAAACTACTAAATCTCCTTAGTTCCCCTCGCGTCAACCATCCAGCAAAGAATTTCTTGGTCAGATGCGAGGCACTTCTGCGAAATGCACCTTCCGAAGCGCTTCCTGCGTGTCCGTACACAAGTTGGTGGCCACCACCCAATGCTGTTTCAAACAGCGATGGAATAGTGGTAGGCATGAATTGACCATCCTCATCAAGAGTAACTACCCACTCTGAGATAGACGACGAAATTCCCGCAAGAGTTGCTGGATGCTGTCCAAAATTTCTCGATAGCCATATATTTCGGACTACTGGGAACTCTTCTGCAAGTTCAATCATTACTTGCGATGAATTATCCGAGCTTCCATCGTCTATGAGAAGAATCTCTTGCAGAACTAGTTGTGTTGAACCAATCGTGAACTCTCCATATTCGATTAGTGTGCCGACCAACTGCCGCAGAGTCTTTCCTCCTCGAAAAACTGGGATTACAGCAGAGAATGTAATTGGTGAAGTTGCCACTGGGCTAACGCTAGCCTACGTTAGGTTCAATTATTCGCGTGCATGATTGCTGAACACTGTTGAAACCCAAATCTACCCGCGATTGCCGATCTCAGAAGACTGCCTAGCGACCGTAAAGTGCTGACCCCCAAAAGGAACTTTGTACATGTGCGAATCGATCCAGTTAAATCTCTTCAACGGCTCCGGAACAAATAAGAAATAGCCAGACTTCATGATCGTCACTCCATCGATATCAGAAAAATAGGTCGTTACTTCAGACTTTGAAAGGAGGGTGACCCCTTCGTCAAATGAACAGTTCGAGACGATTCTTCGTGTAATCGGGTTGAGCGGATTGTGTTCAAAGACTGCGACTACCCCTTGAGGACGAAGTCTTCGACAGAGATCGCGGACAACGTCATGACGCAATCTGGGTTCAATATGGTGTAGCACGTTGGCAACAAAGATGAGATCAAACGCTTCATCTTCGACTTCCTCAAGACCAACAGCACGAACAGCGGGATACGCCTCACGAAGCACATTGAGAGATTCCTTCGACTCATCTGTACATACGAGCAACTCGGGAGAGAATGCTTCGAGGAGGAACGGGACTGCCTGACCAATGCCGCAGCCAAAGTCGAGGACCCGACGTGGTTGGGTATGTGTGAGTTCGCGGGAAAGCAGGTTTACCTTCTGCCTCAAGTAGTACGACGACTCCCCACCAAATCGACCAAGTGCATCTCGCATTTCAGCGCTATATGAAGAGGCGTAGTCGTCAAAACTTTGGTGTTGAGACATCTCGAGTATAAGACCTTCAGGCGCTAACCCGACGAGCGTAATGTATGGTCTATAGAAGAGATGCTAATCGAACGTCCGCTGCCCTCAAAGGCGGCGCTCGCAGCCCTCATCGGCATCCTCTACCTGGGATGGACAACGTACAACGGCGTTCCAGTGCGGGACTCGATCGCAACCTTCCTCATCCTCGCGTTCCAATCACTCATCGGACTCGTCATTGTCCGGCGTCTGACCCAGATCGAACTCTCCGCCTTAGAGACAATTGCTGTCGCCTTCGCCGTAGGATCCCTCGCCTCAGCAGTCACCGACCAGCTTGCCCTCACGATCGACATCAATGCTCCCGCGTGGGTTGGTCAGACCGTGCTCGCCCTGGCGGTCATCGTTCTTGCACAAAAGACAACGGGTCCGATCATGCCCGCACCTCAAATTGTTGACTTTCGGCTACTTGCAGCAACACCTCTCGTAGTAATGAGCGGATATGGGGTCTTCACTCGCGGATGGTGGCCTGCAATCATCCTGCTAGGCCTCACATGTGGATTGACTTCTATCAAACGAATCTCGGAATCAGCACCAAGGACGATCGCCACGTCGTTCGTTGGATCTGCGATCTGGTTAGCCGTACTTTTCATCGCACGACCCTCAACCCCGAACTATGGCGATTGGCTATTGCGCCCTCTCTATACGGGATCCGACGACTTCGTGTTCAGCGAATCAATGAGCTGGTCACTTGCACACTTCGGATTTGGTGATTATGCGGCGGCTATTGGAACGTCGGTGCGATACCACTGGTTTTCTCTCGCCTGGTCAGGA
>Ga0129333_10001008_pt1 | contig 24891 bp, 18 predicted proteins | sample CPB6_08_DNA_FD_94474 | JGI IMG/M metagenome (GOLD analysis project Ga0129333, IMG submission 94474) | Freshwater to marine salinity gradient microbial communities from Chesapeake Bay, USA - CPBay_Sum_0.6_0.8_DNA | ecosystem: Environmental > Aquatic > Marine > Coastal | place: USA: Chesapeake...
AACAACGGGTTCACCACAATCACCTTGACCTTTGATACCAGCACACATGCTGCTGGAGATCAGTTGCAGATCTTTGTTGAAACAGACGAACTGAAAGTGCGTCCGTATGATTTTGGTATAGATGCAGTAGAGCGTATGAAAATTGCTCCACCACAATCCTTGATTGATGCAGACTTTGAATATGGCATGCAGCCAACCAAATGGGTGCAGTTTGCCAGCATGAACGACATGCCTTGTCATTTTGAATTGCCAGGCAGTGATCTACAGATTGGTGCTAATGCGTTTAGCTATGCCACTTTTATTGGTGGTGGTACTGCGGCGGCGAGTACATATCTTGCCAGTCCCGCACAAACCAATATATTATTTCAGAATCAAGGATTTGATGCACTTGGGCAATTGTCTGCTTGCGGACCACGATCAATTACCAACGGTTACTATCTAATCATAGCGCAAGGTCAAGCCGGTCAACCCAACTGTGCAGCAGGTACCACACATATCACTCATGACTTGCCGGTCAGTCCCAAGACCGGTGGAATGTTTCAACGCACATTCACTGTGGCAAATACCGCAGGCTGGAGTCCAGGTGACATTGCCTGCGTGGTTGAAATGCCAGGCGAAGGATTTTTTCCTGGTAGCTTGGTTACATTCCCAAGTGGAGTTGGTATCACAGGAAACAGTGTGGTAGCCACAGTTGCTACTACCGCAGTCACAGCAGGTGTAACTGCTGTAGCTGCCAACAACACAGCAGTGTCAGCTAACGCAATTATCATGGTTGAAACCACACAGTTTGGTGTCTGGGAGGCCATGCAAGTAGCGGCTGGTGGTGGAACCGCTGCTTTGACTTGTATTCGTAACCTATGGGGTACAAATGCTGCTAACGCTACCATTCCGGTAGGCGCACGTATTCGTCAACTGTCAGGCAACGTTGGCGCAGCTCCGGCAGGATCTTTCTTCTCCAACGCTAACGTAGAAATCATGCGTATTGACAGTATTGACAGTTACAACAAGTTCACTGTCACACGCTCATGGTTTAACACAAATGCGAGCCCTACCTTTGGCGCAAACAGTATTGTGTTCAAAGTAAACCATAGTGCTAATTCAGCTTTGGCACAGAACAGTGCCAACATTGAAATTGTAAGAACCACAACAGCTAACCCAGTGCCATTAACAGGGCAAGTAATTGAGCGAGGGCGCCTTGGCACCAGACCATTAAGCGCAGCAGGTCCAGGTAGCCTTGCTATCACATTAACTGGTGCATTTGTGGCAGGGAACACTTCACAGCAGCAAGTGGTGTGCTATGTGCCACAGCACGGTATTGGTATGTACTCAAATGCAAACATTGCCAACTGCTATGTAAGCACATTGAATTTCAGTCAGGCTGTGACAGTGAGCAACATTGAAGGCGTATACATCAATCAAATGAATGATAGAGATTATATCGCTTACTATCCAAAAGTACAACTAAATCAGTTGCCTGGTTACCAGTTGAACCAAAACGATCAACAGGGCATGATACGCCGTGGCGGTATATATTCAGGTGCCAATGTAGTGGTGGCAAATATTGCTTCTAATGTTGGATCACCTAGTTTGATCACGGTGAACACAGTGTACAACCATGGTCTGACTCCTGGGCAAGCAATACAGGTACAGCTAGGCGTTGGTGCTCAAAGCACCGGACAGTTTCCAAACGTGTATGTAGGCGGCACAGGTCAGTTTGTGATTACCAGTACACCTACAGACAAGAGTTTTACATACGTGGGTAAACCCAATCTAGTGGTTCCTGCAATGTCAACTATTAATCTTGGTGTGCCGTTGACAGATTCAGCAATGTATGCAAATGTAACCATATTCCCAACCGGACTGGTCAAGCATCGTTCATTTGATGGCGGTAACAACATTGGCACTAACACACCTGCTCATGGTTATGAGATGACACGTCAGACCAAGAAATACTTCCGTTATCAAAGTGGTAAAGGTACCATGTTCACATCTGGTACTCAATTCATGCCCACTTTCCAGATTGCGAATATCGTTGCAGCAGGAACCAGCATTGGTAGTGCAATTACCATCACTACAGAAAATGAACATGGGCTACAGATTGGTGCAAATGTATCAGTGTATGGTGTAAATAGCACTGGTTATAACACTTTCTATAGAGTAAACTCAGTAACCAATAACAATCAGTTTACAATACTGGCCACAGCGGAATTGGCTACTGTCAATCCGGTGTTCACTCGTACAAAACAACTGGCAACAGATTATCAAGGAGTTAGTTTTCCTCGTGTGACCATAACCAATTGGACTGGTGCTAAGGTACGCACTGGTATTTTTGATGATGGTAACGGAATGTTTTACGAATATGATGGTAATACCTTTTGGGCAGTAAAACGCAGCAGTACCAACGATATTGCCGGTCGCGCACAATTTAGTGTGAACAGTAATTATGTGACCGGAGACAAAGATTGTCGTTGGAGAGATCAACTGAACTCAGGTGATCAGATCATTGTCAAAGGTATGACACACACCGTAACAGATATTATTGCACAAGACGAAATGTATATCACACCTGTGTATAGAGGAGTATTCAACGCTCAAGACACACGTATTGTTAGAATCAGTGAAGAGCGCACACCACAGCGTGATTTTAATCAAGATCGCATGGATGGTACAGGCCCTAGTGGCTATGTAATGGATCTAAAAAGAATGCAGATGGTAGGTATTCAATACACCTGGTATGGTGCAGGCTTTGTAGACTACATGATGAGAGCCATTGATGGTAAAATGTTAATAGCTCATCGTAGCAAAGGCAACAATGTTAATGATGAAGCATACATGCGTACCGGTAACCTGCCGGCACGTTATCAAGCGGTCAACAAAGGTGCACGAACCTGGTTAAGCAAAGCAGTGCCTCCGGCCGAAAGCACAGAAATTCAACTGTATGATGTAAGTGAATTTCCAACTGCTAATGCCACTTACCCTGTAACAGTTCAAATAGGCAACGAGTTTATTAACTATACAGGTGTTTGGACAGCCAACGGCAATCTTACAGGTATAACTCGTGGTACTACCATGAGCAACTTTGTGATGAACGAAACTCGTAGTTTATGGCGTGGGTCAAATGCTGGAGTAGCATGGAGTCCTCGTGGTATGCCTAGCAATGCAGCCTGGAGCAGTCAAGCATTTAATCCACGCTCGGGCGTGTTTGTTGCTGTGGCAGGATATGCTAGTGCTAGCGATGAAACTGCTCGTAGCTTTGATGGTCATAATTGGAGTGCTGGTGGCGCATTACCAAGCAGTTCCAATTGGTATAATATTGCATTTGGACAGCTAGGAGGAGTTGATACTTTTGTTGCTATCAGTAATGCCAGCGGTACAATCTCAGCATATTCGCAAGATGATGGGGCAACCTGGACATCTTTAGCACTGCCAACAGTAGCACAGTGGTCAGGACTAGCATATGGACACGATGAAAACAATGTGCCAGTGTTTGTGGCAGTGGCAGGATTAGGTTCAGCATCAACTGCATCAGCTTATTTAAAATCGCTTGGCACAGGTTGGGTAGCAGGTGGTGCTCTTTCAGCAAGTCAAATGTGGACCAGTGTGGCATTTGGTAAAACCACTGCTAACACCGCAGTGACCAATACCGTAGTATCATTGAATGAAGCAGGAAGAACCAACTATTTCTGTGCGGTAGGCGCGGGTGCCAACATGACCACTGGTACAACAGTGTTTAACTACAGTACCAACGGTGGTGTAACCTGGAGAGCAGGTGCTTTCACGACTTCAGCTGGATATACTGATATTGCATTTGGTAACAATACCTGGATCGCTATCGCAGGTGGTCTAGGCGGTACAGCTGGAACCACAGCTCAGTACATTCATGGAAATCCAGCAGCAGCCACTTGGGCCTTGAGTTCACTACCCAGTAGCTCAGGATGGCGCAGCATTGCCTGGGGCGAAATCTATAGCATGAACAACAGTGCGGTACCTAATGTTGGTATTGCTGGCCAATGGATGGTGGTAAGTGATACTGCCGCAGGACAAGCCTATGCTATTATGACCAATCCACATTTACTAGGCCCCGGTGTGGCACCAACCTGGAATCTAGGAGCCATGCCATTGGCCAGTTCATGGACCAGTGTGGTATGGGGCAAAGGCATGTTTACTGCCACACAGTACACAGCCAGCAGTCCAAACTGGCAGGCAGCGGTTAGCGTACATGGCAATGTGTTCCTAACTAGCGAAATGACCTTGGCCAGCAACTGGCGAGGTCTTGCACAGGGCGACGGTAACGTGGTAGCTGTGCAATATGGTGGCACAGGCGTTCAGGTAAGCTACACAGGTGGTCGCACCTGGAATGGTCCATTAGGACAAACAGGCAATACTACCGGAGCATTAGGTTCAAGTTCAAACTGGACTGCGGTTGCGTACTCGCCAGATGTAGGACGTAATCAACGCGGTAGATTCGTTGCTATTAGTAACACCAGCGGCACAATTAATAACTGGCAAGATGCTGATAACCTCGGTGCTACATGGAACGCAGGTGGAGCATTGCCAGCAACTGCCACCTGGAGTGACATCACCGCGGTTAACAGAACCTTTATTGCAGTGGCCTCTGGCAGCCAAACCAGCGCATTCAGTAGCAATGGTGCCGCGGGTTGGGGTGGCGTTAGCCTGCCAAGCAGTAGCAACTGGAGTGGTGTGGCAGGCGGTATATTCCCAATCTTCCAAGCAAATACCGGCAATGTTTGGTGTGTAGCAGCGGTAAGCAGTACCACAGGAACCATTGCTGCATACAGTAATGTTAGAACCAGTATTGCTGGTCTAACTTCAGCACCAGACGGTGGCAATTCAGGTTTACAAGTGGTAAGCCTTTGGGGCACAGCCACCCTGCCTGCATCAGCCAGTTGGTCAAGTGTTGGCTACGGATACGATAGTGTTACTACAACAGGTAGATTTATTGCAATAGCGTCAGGATCAGCAGACACTGCAATTAGCGTTGATGGTGGCATGACATGGACAGCAGGCGGCAACTTGCCAAGCTCCAGCTTGTGGATAAAAGTTGCATACGGTTCAAATGGTGTTTGGGTGGCAATTGCTAACAACAGAGATACTATTGCAGCCTACAGTAGAGATCAGGGTCTAAATTGGGTATCAAGTGCATTCTCAACAGCATGTAATTGGACCAATGTGATTTATCAGGATCGTCATCAACATTTTATTGCGATTTCAGGTGATGCGACTAACTCCAGTGCTAATGTGGCACTAAGCAGACCAACAGCAGGTGTTGCTCTGCATCACACAGCCAACACTGGTGTGCGTGTTGTAAGTGTAACAGCCAGTCCAGACTTGAATCACTGGGGTAGTGCGGTGATCATGGACGGCGGCTTTACAGTTGACCGTACCTATACCTTTACCTATAATGTAACAAACTACAACGTGGTTGGACATCTTGGTCAACCGCAGACCATGTTCATGATGAGACTAGCACCAAGTATCAGCAATGCACTCACCGGTGATCTAGGTGGTAAGGAATTGATTAACCGTGCGCAGGTGCTGCTGGTTGGTATGTATGTGAACGTGGGTTCTGCAGCAGCACGTTTCTTGGTGCAAGGTGTGTTGAACCCAACCAACGTGGTAAGTGCAAACTGGAGACCGTTGAATGCTGCGCCTACATTCTTGCAACCCAGCTTTACTCAGTTTGTAGCAAATGGACTTGCAGCACCAGTTGCAACCATACGTCAAATTGAATTTGCTGCAAATGCAACTGTAGGACAGGGTGGACAACAACTTGCTGCCACAGGCGGTGAACAGGTGTTTTCAATTCCGGTTACACAAACCAACTCTGGTTACCTAGATCTAAGTGCAATCAAGGAGATCACTTCCATGGTGTTACCAGGATCAGGCAGTTATCCAAATGGTAACGAAGTGTTGGCTATCAACATCATTCCAATCACAGCAGTTGGTAGTAACGTTGACATTCAGCTGACATTCATTGAATCTCAGGCATAAAACGTGTAATGCTCAAAAAAGGGCCTCAGGGCCCTTTTTTGTTATCTAGCTCTACCCATAAATACACTATAATCTGAGATTGTAATGGCACTAACCAGACCGCGTTATAGCAACATAGTTGACACAGACTACAAGGCCAGTTGTAGAGTAGTAACCACGACCAATGTTACACTTAGTGGTGGCGCCCCAAGTACCTATGATAGTGTGAGCTTTAACATTGGTGATAGGGTGCTGGTCACAGCGCAAAACATAGCTAGTCAAAACGGGATATACCTAGTACAGAGCGTAGGCACAGGCAGTAACGGAACCTGGGTACGAAGTTTTGATGCCAACGACGGCGAGAGATTGACAGCAGGTTTACAAACCAACATTTCCGAAGGTACTTATGCAGGAAAAAACTGGCGACTTACTACACCTGATCCTATCACGGTTGGTTCAACTAATCTAACCTTTGTAGAAGGTACCACAGTAGCATCAGGTGCCAATCGTAACTTACAATTCAACAATAGCAGTACACTTGCAGGCGCAACTGGTTTAGACTATTATACAGGTAATTTGGCACTGGTTACCAGTGGAAATATTCATGCCACTGCTAATCTCATAGCAGGAGCTGTGTACACCAATCAACTGTTATGGCAGGCAAACAGTCAACCTGTTGCACTTACAGGTAATATTAATCCAACTATCTATGTGGGTAACACACAGGTTTCTACTACAGTGACACGAGTAGATACACTACCAGCCGCAGGCAATGCCTACGTGCGTTGGAACGTAGTTGCCAAAGATCAAGTTAACAACAGATACAGATTCGTTACTATTGAATCAGTAAATGACACCAGTAGTGTTTACTATAGCGAGTATGGCAGTGTAAAATCAAATGCTGCGGCTGAAGTAGCAGAATTTACCAGCAACATCAGCAGTGGCAATATCAATCTATGGGCTACCGGCGACAGTGCCACAGTGTATGTTAACTTTCAACGTACCATGTTGGGATCCTTTGCGCCAACCGGATATATAAACAATTTTGGTCCTATTGGTCCTGCAGGTACGATTGCTGAAACCAGCAGTAACATAGTTACCACAGCTACCAGTGCTGCTACCAGCACCACCACAGGTGCTTTGCAAATTGCAGGCGGTGCTGGTATAGCAGGCAATGCATACATTGGCGGCAATGCAGTGGTAGGCACAGATCTCACGGTGCTAGGTAACCTGTATGTACAAGGCGATCTTACTAGAATTAATGCAGCCACTATCACAGTAGAAGATCTTAATCTAACACTAGCCAACGGTGCAGCCACAGCAGGAGCGGCCAACGGTGCAGGTATCAGTGTGGATGGTCCTGCTGGTGCACAGATTGTTTACATTGCATCAGGTGATCGTTGGAATCTAAACAAAGATACCAAGGTTAACAATTTATATTCAGGTGGAATTTATTGGAGTGGTAACAATGCTGTGCTGCGTACAGGTATCAATTACTACAACAGCGCCAGCGCACCAACCAATCCAAACTATGGCGATAAATGGTATGACACCAGCACAGATATCTTGTATGAATGGCAGACCAGTGATGGTGCAAACGGTTTTTGGGTTGATGTAGGCAGTCTTGCTATTACATCAAACAGTGCCATCACTGCAAATATTATTACTTCAAACATAACCTCACTCACTGGTAATATCTCATCCACAGCTAATATTTCTTTTACGGGCAATATTACAGCGGCCAATATAATTACCAGTGGAGAATTGTTTGTAACAGGCACAGCTTGGGCATCTTATGCAGTTTTATGGACAGCAGACGGAGTTTCGCAGCCTGATATTGGTAACGGTACACTCGTTGGAAAGTTCAAAAGAATTGGTAAAGTGGTTTTTGTACATGTAACACTAACCACGGGTACTACCACCACATACGGTTCAGGTACTTGGCGGTTCAGTCTGCCATTGCCGGCAACAAGTTCTAGAGCTGTAACTGTTCCTGCTTTATATCTTGATAACGGCATTGCGTATCATGCGGGGCAAGCTATAACAGAATTTGCAGGCAACACATCATTTGTTTCTGTGTTGTCAGGCGGCAGTCCAATGGCTCCAGTTACTTCTACAAATCCATTTACTTGGGTTGGCGGTGACTCGCTAACAATTAATGGATCATATGAAGCAGTATAGGGATAGATAATGGGATTTCCAACTACACCAACAAACGGACAACAAGCCACAGTAAACGGTATCACATATCAGTACGTGAGTGCTAAAAATGCCTGGAATAGAGTCACAGGGTCGTTTTCAGTGATTGGCGACATCACACTGGCAAATGTAAGTTATCAGGCCAACTCGGCTATACCAAAAAGTTATAGTGATGTTTTGAGCGTGACTTTTGGAATGTAAGGAAACAAAATGCAAAAATTAAAAAAACTTTTTAGATCAGATTACGCAGGCGAAACCATGACCACCAGCAGCACCTGGGCTGGCAGTGAATGGACATACGCTCAAGAGTACATTCCTAATGCAATTACCAACCAACATCTGTCTAGACGAGCAGTGGTTATTGGCAACGGGTCCAGTAGAAAAAACTATGAAATTAATCTTTTGAAAAATCATCGCGCTGGCATACTTGGAGCACTGGCAGTACAAACCTATGGATGCAATGCTCTTTATAGAGATTTTACACCAACTTTTCTTGTGAGCACAGGCACAGAAATCAGTGCAGAAATAGCCAACAGCGGCTATTGTGAAGATAACATTGTGTATGCAAATGCTGAAGTTGTTGCTGCCCATCCGCAAAAGTTTTATCTTGTGCCACAAGACATACATTATGATTCTGGGGCACTGGCTGTGTACCTAGCCTGCTTTGATGGACACAAGCAGATATACCTGCTCGGGTTTGATAACTGGACCGGCGAAGGAGATAACAGTAACATGTATCTTGAAACCAATGGTTATGGCAGTGCTAATCAAGAGCCTGCTCATAATTTTTGGACAACCACTTTAAAACACATCATGGAAACCTATCACGAAGTACAATTTACTAGAGTCATGCCTACGTCAGGCTGGTGGTGCCCTGAAGCATGGAAAAATTGTTTAAACTTTAATCAAATAACCTATAAAGAATTCACACTGGCTATTGACTTATAGAATTTTTTCTAAGGTTTTGATTTTAGAGATTACAGTGCTGAATTTGAATGTGCGCCAAACACCGGGGTGTAAAGGCTTTGGATAGTGTTCTAATGGAACCCAACAATAACCATTGTGTTCGCTGTTCAATACTGGAATGAATTCTTCTTTGACCGGTATTAGAAAAGTATGATAACAAAAATTGTTGCCTTCGCTGGTAAATTTTTCTAAAGGAATAATCTTTAAACTGCCAGCATCCACGTCAATTTCTTCTTTGATTTCTCTTACTAGAGCTTGGGAAACTGTCTCTCCGGGTTCTACCGCTCCGCCGACCATGCCCCAGGAGTGTTTGTGTTTTTTTTGAGTTCTAAGTAAAAATAGATATCGTTTGGTTTGAATGCTGTAGATTAAAGCGCCACACCCGACTAGATTATTATGGTCCATTTACCTTCTCTATATATGCCTTCATAACTACGGACCCAGCTTTCACCATCCCAGTAGAATTGCACATTGGTATTTAAGTTGGTAACATAGTGCTCATCAATATTGTTTTGACTATCAAATTTTACCTGCCATCTGGTGCCATTGTACTCAATAATATCATTGGCATTTGCATAAAAAGGTATGTCATTGGGACTCCAGGCCTTGGCAAAATCAGTGTTGTTAATGTTGTTTATAGGTTTTAGAATTAGATATCGTGTACCAATTTCAACTTTGTATGCACCTGTGTTACTGTCTATCAGCAGTTGATCAACATTGACCTTTTGTGGGTCTATGATAGCATTCACTGGTGACAGCGTGTTAGCTGGCAGAGTATCAATAAAAGGTTCATACAAAAGCAAAGTATCATCCACAGGATGAAATGCAACTGTGCCTACAATCTCAGACCCATCTGGTTTTTGCAAGCGTATTTCACTGGTACCGTTTTTTAATACTCCATATAAACTCAAAAAACCACTCCAACTGTCTGGCTTGCCTGATCTTATTAAATCAAGTTCTACTGTGTTGGCCTGATCATTGTTAGTAAGGTCAGTGTCAAAAGGATCTTGTACTGGTTCATCATATTTTACCAACTGTAGTGTGTTTCCTGTGTACATGATACCATATCTCATGGGCACCCATGCTCTGCGTGTGAGTATTAGCTCCGGGTCATTGATAGCTTCTTCAGGCACATTACTTGTGGTGCTATCAAAAATAGAACTGATAACCTTTTGTACCACCCCTAGTTTTTTCAATTTAGCAGGCGGACTGATCCAGATTGGTATATCAAAAGTCATGGTAGCTACACTGAGTGGATCTTCAATGCCAATAGGCACGGTTCTACTGTCCCAACTGACATCTGTTAAATTAACCACGCTGAGACTGGTCCAGTCTATGTAATTGTCTGTGCTCTGTATTTCCAGACTAGGATTAAAAAGTGTACACAGTTGTTCAATCAGTTGTAGTTTTTGTTCGGTGTTGCTGGTCCAAATATCCAGTTTGAGTGTGAGTCTATATGGCACAGGCATGTGTCGTTCAACTGTAAAACTTTCGCCTTGTTCACTGGTAGGAATGCCGGTGTCAGGATCAAACCGTCTTTGTCTAATATGCAGTTTACTAATATGAAAAGGTTCCTGCATGCGCTCACGGTCGTATTGTAAAGCAGTAATATAAACTGCCATGGCAGGCACAGTGTTTAGAGCATTTTCACTCATGCCTTTGAGAATGTGTTGAGCTTGTCTGCTGGCATCACCATAGAACACAGGCACAGTTTGTAGGGCCAATTTGCCTGTAACAGCATCTGTGGTACCAAATTGTACTTGGAAATTGCTGACCATTCTCATAAACTGCATTAAGAATTTGCGTATCTGCTCATCGTAAAAAAATTGAACTGCCATTAGTTGTCTGCCCTTGGTGATAATGCCTTGCTTAGGCTCACACGTTCAGAAACAGTGCTGCCATTTGCATCAGTCCATGTGGTTGTGTTGTTAACAAAACCAGACCGTTGAGTTTTGTTATCAACTGCCCCGGGTGTTAGATTGGTTCTTACACTGTCTTCAATCTTGACCCATTTTTTTCCGTTATATCTAAAAAGTCTATTAGGCACAAAATCCAATCTTAAAAAGTAATCTCCTGACTTTGCACCAGTTGGAAAAGCCACCCCCATGCTTACTTCAATGCCATTTGGTGCTGATCCATCTCCTGTTAGGTACCCTTGAACTTTAGACGCAGGAGCTGCATTACCACTTGACCCATCTAGATCTATGGTTTTGCGTAGAGTTATGATTTCGCCGCTGGCAATGGTGGTGTTACTGCTGATTATTATTCCGCTGTTGCCAAGTATACCAGTGACAACCACGCCGGCATTGGCAAAAATATTTGACGTGCTCACAGTGGCACCAATAATTGCAGCCCTTGCATTGCCTACTAGCAATCTGTTACTGTTCACTCTTGTACTGGCAGCAATCAAACTCACCACAGAAGAACCGCTGGCATCAACATTGCCTGAGGCAATGTTTTGTCCACTAGGAGCAGTTAGTTGTCCGTTGACACCTCTAGTTACCACGTATAGGTTAGCATTATCATAACCACTTTTGGGTAATAGAACTTCGGCCTGCGCCACAATGGTTTCTGTGATATCAAGATACTTTTCGTAAGTGCTTACAATATCACCTATGCTGGTAGCATTGGCGTTGGCAGTAAATGGATCGCTATCTGCTGCTATGCGATCTAGTATGTCCTTGTATTCTTGACCGTCCACTAGAGGTTGTAGTTTTACACGCCACAAGTGCGGATACCAAGTGGGACTAAACCCTTCTGCTGCCCAACTGGCATCTGATACCACATAATATCTTTTGATTGCAAAAGGCACTGATTGGTCTAAACTATGATAATCTTTGAGGTGCATAAGCTCTAGTACATCGCCGGCTATTATTTTACGGCCCACAGTTTGCACCATGTCATTTAAATGAAAAGTCATGAACTGTGTGCCTGCTGCTAGAAATATACCAAACTGTTGCAGATCAAAATCTTGATCTTGTTTCTGATATATGCCACGCAAGGTATAGATATCCGGGTCATATTTACGATCACGGTTTTCTAAAAACAGTAGATCTTGGATGTTGAGTTCGCTTTGACTAGCATAGGCAGGTTTAGTAGCATCTGTGCCGTCACCGCTTTCTGATCCTAGGTATTTGTGTAGATGTATGCCCGTGCCGCCCACAGTGAACATTTCGCTGATTCTACGATCTATAAATTTGTAATCATTGGCTTTGTTTTCGCGCCAGAGGCTCAAACGTGGCATTTTTCAACCCTTATTGTTATATTTAGCTGTTCTAGCATGGTTGACAGAATAGCTCAAACTGCTATATAATTAACTGTTACAACAAATTAGGAGCAAAGCATGGCTACCAAAGCTGTTGCAAAAAAAGCAGCCACACCCACAGTTAAAAAGAGCGGCGTTAGGCGCAAACATTTGCCAGACGAAAAGTACACTGGCAGTGAACCCCAGTGGGACACAGAACTTGCACTTAAAATGACAGACGAGGAGTTTGATCATCATCTGCGACGCAGTTTTTATTTTTATAACTATCATTATGCAGTTAAAGACCTAAAACCTGAGTTTGTCAAATGGTTGCAAGAACAAAAACATTTTGAAATTAGCAAAGCAGATCTTAGCAAGATCATTAAAAGTCGCTGGGTGCCCATGACTGCCTGTAGTTTAGTAATGGCACATGGTGTGGGCATGCCATTGCGCGGACGCACTCTTGAATATCTAAAAAACAGTGTGCAGGAAGTGTGTTTGAAATATGATTATTACAAAGAAGGCGACGAACAGCCCGTGGAAGAGGCACCTGTGCAGGCCAAAGTGCCCACTATTCAAGATCGCTTGAATGAACGTACCAGTGAATTGCTAGGCGAACTAGAAGGGCATTATGACGATGTGTGTGAAGGAAAAACATCTTTTGATGCTTACAAATTTCTTACCAGTAACAATGTGGTGCAAGGTCAACTCAGCAAGTATGAGGCACTGTATGCTGCTAGAAAAATTGAATTGGATGCTGCATACAACGGCTTGGATGCTGATCTAGTTGAAGGCTACAAACACTATCGCGCAGCGGACTGGAAACGTATATTTGCCTGGATAGACAATCTGTTCACAGCCATAGAACAATATCGTGGAGTGAAAAAAGCCAGCAAGAAAGCACGAGTCAAAAAGGCTCCCAGCAAAGAAAAATTGGTAGGCAAGCTCAAATACTGCAAGGACTTTGCGCAGCTGAAGATTGTGAGTATCAACCCTGCAGAAATTGTTGGTGCACAAGAGCTTTGGGTTTACAACACCAAGACTCGCAAGCTGGGCAAATACATATCCAGTAACAGCGATGGACTTGTGGTCAAAGGCACAACCATTGAAAACTTCACAGACAAAAGCGTGAGCAAAACACTTCGCAAGCCTGAGCAACAACTGTTGGAGTTTAATAAAAGTACCAAGGTACAATTGCGAAAGTTTTTAGAAAGCATCAAGGCCACAGAGACCTTGCTAAACGGACGTATCAACACTGACACTGTGCTGCTACGAGTACTCTAAGTCCAAACCCCCGTCTGCATAAATACAGCAACGGGGGTTTCTTATGGCCACACTAAAGCCAGGACTGAATTCTAAACAACACTTGATCACTGATAGCTTGGGCACACCGGGCCCTATTGCCTACGACGAAACACAGTACGACAGCGTGGCAAAAAAACGCAAAGAAATAGAAGACTATGTGCGTTTTCGTTTGGGCGATGGCATGGTTGATGTTGAACTGGATCCGGATCATTATAGAGTGGCCATTGATAGAGCACTGCTTCGCTATCGTCAACGTGCTGGCAACGGTGAAGAAGAAAGCTATGCATTTTTAGAACTGCTGCCAGAAACACAAGAATACATCCTGCCGGAAGAAGTCATGACTGTGCGTCAAATATACCGCAGAGGTATTGGCAGTGTAACGGGAACCACTGCCAGTCAATTTGAGCCATTTGCCAGTGGCTATCTAAACACCTACATGCTGGTAGCGGGACGAGTGGGCGGGCTGCTCAATTATGAACTGTTCAGTCAGTATCAGGAACTGGCCATGCGCATGTTTGGCGGACACATGAATTTTACCTGGAATCCCATGAGTAAAAAGCTCACCTTGATTCGTAAGATTCCTGAAACCGGACATGTTTACAAGCGTGTGAACAGCTTAACTGCCAGCGGTACCACAGCAGGCAGTACCATAACTATTACCTTTAGTGATGCCTGGAACGAAATCGTTGTAGGAGGCACCTTAGTTATTGCCAACTGTCCTGTGACTGGATATAACAATGCCTATGAAGTGCTTACTGTGGACAATGACAGCAAGGTGTTTACTATGGAAGCTCTTGGCAATCTAGGATCAGCCGCAGTGACCGGCAGCGACAGAGATCGCACCAGAGCATACAGTCCACAGAGCGATGATCCAGCAGAAACAGTTTTGCTGCACATCTATAACAAAAAGCCAGACAGCATGTTATTAAATGACAGTCGTATCTTTCCTTGGTTACAAGACTACTCTTTGGCAGTTGCCAAAGACATGCTTGGACAAGCAAGAGAAAAGTTTGCGACCATTGCAGGACCACAAGGTGGCACACAGCTTAATGGTGGTGCACTAAAAACAGAAGCCAAGGCTGAAATGGAAGCACTTGAAGAAGAATTGAAACGTTTTTACGATGGCAGCATGCCATATACATGGGTTATTGGGTAATGAAAATTAATGAGATCATAAACGAAGTACGTGCGGGTGAGCCCCCTGGTAATTATAAACAATCCAGTGCAGGACTGCATACTTTCAGCGACGGAGAAAGAGCAAATACGGACTACACTCACTATCGCCTTGGGCTAGCATTAGCCTGCGCAGACGGTAAAGGGCAGCTGATTGATATGGATCCAAAAACCTTTTACGGTAAAAAACACACAGCTCATCCTTATACACAAGAGGAAGAAGACATGCTCAAACAAAGCTATAAAATAGTAGGAGCAAATTACAAAGATTTAAATAAAGGCAATCTTAACAGTATGGAAGTTCCAGAGGTAAACAAAACTAGTCCAACAGCCAAACCTAAGAAAAACAAGTACGGTGTTTGACCACCGAAGCAGTTTTAGTTTATAATGCCCCTAAGGGGGCATTTTTTATGATCATTGGTATCAGCGGATTTATTGGTTCAGGCAAAGACACAGCAGCCAATTACTTGGTTGGCTTTCACGGATTCAGAAGAGACAGTTTTGCTGGCGCACTGAAAGATGCTGTGGCCACAGTGTTTGGGTGGGACCGCGAACTGCTAGAAGGCCTTACACCTGAAAGTCGTGCCTGGCGCGAGCAAGTAGACACCTGGTGGAGCCGGCGACTGGCCATGCCTCATCTCACGCCCCGCTGGGTACTACAGCACTGGGGCACAGAAGTATGTAGGCAAGGATTTCATGACGACATTTGGATTGCTGCTCTTGAAAACAGACTACGACAGCGCACAGGTGACACAGTGATAACAGATGTACGTTTTCCCAACGAAATCAAGGCTATCAGAAATGCAGGCGGGATTCTTTGTTGGGTAAAACGTGGAGAACTTCCTGAATGGTATGATACTGCTTTACTAGAAAACACAACGCCTTTGGATAAGCAATGGTTACTAGAAGATGCGCATCAGCTTATGCCTCAAAAATATCCAAGAGTGCATGCCAGCGAATGGGCTTGGGTAGGTACTAGATTTGACCACGAAATTGATAATAACCATTCAGTGGAGCATTTGTATAATCAACTCAAAACCCTGGTACAGGTTCAGCAGGCTTCCATGGCAACCGCTCTTGATATAATACTTGCTGGCAGTTAAGACACACAGTGCGTAGATTTATTCTATCATTGTTTTTCAAATTACCATCAACATGAAACACTTGTAATTGTTTATCTGGTAGTTTGGCAATAAAATCACAATGGTCACACTGTGCTTTTTTCCTATAACCTGCCCTGTACCATGCTGGTATCTTTTTTGGTACACGTTTGCCTTTGCGTATGCAAGCATCACACCTTGATCTAAAGTGTGTGACCCCTTCAGAAATGTAGTTTACAGCCACTGGTCTTGAGCAGCAGGCTGGGCAAAGGTCTCTTTTCATAACTGTATTTATTTGCTAAACCTTGGCAAAGGGCTCTATAACCACCCAAAATTACCACTTCCAAATAAATATCTATAACATGATTTTTGTCAAAGGAAAATAACATGGCAACTTTAGTTTCTCCAGGATTAAGCGTAACAGTAACAGACGAGAGCCAATATGTACCCGGCGGTCCGGGCACAGTACCATTGGTGGTTCTAGCTACTGCGCAAGATAAAACTTCACCATCAGGCGGTACTGCAACAGGAACCACAGCAGCCAAAGCCAATCAACTTCAAGCGTTTGGCAGTCAGCGTGAACTGATAACTGCTATGGGATATCCAGTGTTTAAAACATCAGCAGGCAGTCCAATTCACGGCGATGAGCAGAATGAGTATGGTTTACAAGCAGCATACAGCGCCATGGGTCTAGGCAACAGAATGTTTGTTCTGAGAGCAGACATTGACCTTGATCAATTAACAGCTACCAGTGTGCGTCCAAAAGGCACTGTTGATGATGGATTTCATTGGTTTGATCTTGCCAATTCAGATTTTGGATTATTCCAGTGGGATAACACTAATCAAGTGTTTGTCAAGCAAGATATCACAGTGCTTACCAGCACCGCAGATGTAAATTTTCCAGCATCAGGCGGAGATCCTTACACACCAAAAGAAAGTGTTGGCGAAGTAGGATCATATGCAGTGATTGCCATTGATGATGACAATCCGGTATTTTATAAAAATTCAAGCAATGCATGGGTAGCAATTGGCAGTACTGATTGGCAAAAGGCCTGGCCTACTGTGCAGAGCTCTTTTGCAACCTATGCAGGCAATGAAGTATTGGCTGGAACACAGGTAACCATTAACACAGTCACAGTCACCATCACAGCAGCAGGTGCGAATGCCACAGGTACAGAAGTAGTCACCGCAATTAATGCTGCATTTGCAGCCAACTATGGGGATGGTATTCGTGCAGAAATTGATACTAACGGCAGACTAATTCTCCGCGCCACATCCGCTGCAAAAAGCGATGGCTCAACTGCTGACGGTATTATTGTTATTGCTGACGATGCTGGTGCAGCTGATCTAGGATTCACTGGCGGACAAGATTACTATGCTCCAATGTTAGACTTTGGCAAGTATACAGATGTTCCAACCTTTGCCACAGGTGAAGCTACTCCTGCACCAACTGGAAGTTTATGGGTTAAAACCGGTGCAGTTGGTAATGGTGCTGACTGGATTATTAAAAGATTCAATGGTACCACTGGAGCATTTGCAACACTAGCAGCTCCCTTATATGAGGACAAGGCTTCAGCTCTATATGGTTTAGATCCTCTGGGTGGTGGTTTCAATCTAGCGGTAGGAACATTGTATGTAGACTATTCAACACTGGCTAGCTATCCAGGTACATTTAAAATCTGGAGACGCTACAAGAGTGGAGTTACCAAGGTAACCGGTGCAGTGCCAGCGAGCACTAATCCATTTACAATTGGACATACCTTTAGACTGGCAGTAACACAGCCAGAGCAGGCTACCATTGACGAATACAATTTCACCATAGCAGCTACCAGTGTTGATGCATTTGTAACATTGATCCTAAGCAGAGCTATTCCAAACGTGTTTGCTTCAAAAGAAAGTTCTGGTGCAATCAGTATCACACACAAAGCCGGTGGAGACATCTATCTTATTGACACCACGGCTGGTGTAAGCAATCCATTAACCAACGCAGGATTTACCACATCTACCAGTGGACTGCTTGTTGAAACTGTAGGATCATATTCAGGATCATTATTAGCCACAAACTGGGCTGTGCTAGACTATACCTACAGCGTTGAAGAGCCTTATGTGGCACCTGCAGATGGTTCACTCTGGTACTATGGCAGTGCTGTGGAAGCAGATGTAATGATTTGTACCACTACTGGATGGAAAGGTTATCGTACTGTTACCAGCGACTCTCGTGGATATAATTTAAGTAACACTGATCCTAATGGTCCAATTTTCTCTGCCAGTAGACCTGTTTTACAAAGTGACGAAACTGCCTTGGTAGCAGGGGACCTTTGGGTAGACACTGGGGATCTAGAAAACTATCCAGTGATTTATCGTTACAACGGCAGCAAGTGGATCGCGATTGACAATACCGACACAATCACACAGAATGGTATCCTATTTGCTGACGCACGTTGGGATGCAGATGTAAATGGAGCAGGAACTAGCATTGGTGGAATTCTTGATCCAATCAGTGGCGATTTGCCAGTTATAGCTGATATGTTGCTCAGTAACTATATTGATTTAGACTGCCCAGACTATCGCCTGTATCCACGTGGAACCATACTTTGGAATACTCGTCGTAATGGATTTAACGTTAAACAATATGTGAGTGAAGCATTCACCACAGATACCTATCCTGATGCACCTGACACTGGAAACAATACCATTGGTACAATTCCAACACAATCAACTACCTGGGTTTCAGCCAGCGGTAATCAAGATGATGGTAGTCCTTACATGGGCCACAAAGCACAACGTCGTATGGTAGTCAAGGCTCTACGTGCTGCTATTGACAGTAACACACAAATTCGTGAAGAACAGTTTGTGTTTAACTTGATTGCATGCCCTGGGTATCCTGAATTGCTTTCTAACATGACCGCTCTTAATAACGATCGCGCTAATACAGCATTTATTATTGGTGATACTCCATTGGATCTAGTTCCAGATACAATTGAGCTGACCAACTGGAGCAACAATGTAGCTACCACAGCAGATATCTATACAGGAATTTTTTATCCTGCAGGACTTACCAATGATCTAAATGGCAATGAAGTAGTGGTGCCAGCAAGTCATATGGCTCTAAGAGCTTTGATTCGTAATGATCAGATTGCTTATCAGTGGTTTGCACCAGCAGGCGCACGCCGTGGTTTAATTGACAATGCCACAGCAGTTGGTTATCTTGATTATGCAAGTGGTATTTTTACCAAGATAGGAGTACGTCAGAGTCTGCGTGACAGTCTGTATACTCTAAGACTAAATCCTATTGCTAATCTTCCTGGTCTTGGGCTGGCTATATTTGGACAGAAAACTCGTAGTCCAATTCCACAGAGCACAGATAGAATCAATGTGTCACGTTTGATTAATTATATCAGAAGCATCTTAGGAGGTATTAGTAACAGCTTCCTGTTTGAACCAAATGATAAGATCACAAGAGATCAAATCAAACAAGTAATTGAAGGCGCTATGAACGATCTAGTGGCCAAGAGAGGTGTATACGATTATCTAGTGGTGTGCGACGAAAGTAACAACACCAGTGATCGTATCGCAAGAAATGAATTGTATGTTGATATTGCTATTGAGCCTGTGAAAGCAGCTGAATTCATCTACATACCAATTCGCTTGAAGAATCCAGGCACACTAGCTGGAGCAGGAGCTTAATAGGCTTATATTATGAAGCGGCACCAGCCGCTTCATAGTTTGCCAAAACAAGCTAAATAAGAATGTATAGGAGACAAATAACATGTCTGTAGCATCACTAACAAGATTCACAGTGCCCTTGGCTTCAAACCAAAGTGCCAGCGCACAAGGTTTACTAATGCCAAAATTGGCATACCGTTTCAGAGTTTCTTTTGAACAGTTTGGAGTAAGTCAACCAACCACAGAATTAACCAAACAGGTTATGGACTTTACTCGTCCAAGTGTACAGTTTGGGGATATCACTGTTGACGTTTATAACAGCAAGATCAAATTACTAGGTAAGCCAGAATGGCAGGACATCACCGTAAACCTAAGAGACGATGCTGGCGGAAATGTAAGCCGATTGGTTGGCGAACAGTTACAAAAGCAATATGACTTTATGGAACAGGCAAGTGCAAGTTCCGGTATTGACTATAAGTTTATCACACGTTGTGAAATGCTAGATGGCGGCAACGGCATTCTACAACCAAACGTGCTTGAAACATGGGAAATTTATGGATGCTATGTATCTCAAGTGCAGTATGGCGAAGTAAACTATGCTAGCGGTACTGACATGGTCAAAATTCAACTAACAATCAAGTTTGATAATGCAGTTCAAACACCGCTTGGATCTGGTGTTGGAGGAGACGTAGGAAGACTGCTAGGTATTACAGCTACTGGTTAAACAGTTTAGAGGTAATTTTAAACCCGGGATTTCCCGGGTTTTTTTATGAGATAAATATTAAAAAAGGTTACTATGAGTATTAACCCCTACTTACAACAAGTCTCAAACAACAGCACGGTGCATGATTATGCACATGCTGATCGTATATTTCGTACTGATGCCTTTAGGTTACATCCTAAATTTGCATTCTTATACTATGTAAGAATAAATCTAGCACCAGACTATACTCTGTTGAAAGGTACACATAAAACTGAAATTGGTAGCTTGGTTAAAACTGTGTCCTTGCCTAAGTTCACAGTGGATACCAAAACACTTAATGCGTATAATAGAGTCAACCTGGTACAAACCAAATTAAAATACGATCCAGTGGTAATTAAATTTCACGACGACGGCGCAGACATCATTAGAGAATTTTGGTACGATTATTATAGTTTCTATTTTAGAGACAGTGATCATGCTACGTCACTTTATCAAGGCGGACACAAATATAACCTAAGACAGACAGACCAATGGGGCTTTACACCACGACCCACCGGTGGTAAAGAATCAACTGCATCTGTAACACAATTAATAACAGACATACAGATTTTTAGTTTTCATAATAAAAAATTCAGTGAAGTGACCTTGCATAATCCTACCATAACCAGCTTTAGACACGGAGATCATGATTATGCTCAAGGCACCGGACTGCTTGAACATGAAATGACAGTTGCTTATGAAACAGTGACCTATGCCAGCGGATTTTTTACAGAAGAAAACTTTGGTTCAGACATGCTACTCAAGTATGATACCACTCCTAGTAACATCTCTCCTGCAAGTGTGAACGGAGTACCTGGTCAGGATGTGTTATATCAAAACGGGCAGGTGTTCAAACCAGGAAGTCAAACAGTGCCTTTTAGAGGCGGTAATACCAATGCTCCAAACTCACTCTCACTAAGTCCAAAAGCTGGTTCTCAGTTTCTTAGATCAGGATCTAATATCACAGGTCCTCTAGGTAGAGTAGGACAACAAACTGGAACCAATATGTTTGGTACACCTGCTGGACAGAGAGGCAAGTCTAGTGTGTTTGGTACAGCAGCACAAGGAATACTTTCAGGCATGATAAGTTCAGCAATAAGAGGCAGAAATCCTCTCAGTCAGTTTTCTGCTCCTAATGCCAGCAATCTTTTGTATCAAGCTGGTAGTGCAGTGGGCGGAGTTACAGGACAAAAAATTATTGCGTCTGCGGGTTTATTGCGGGCTGGACAAACCATTGCAAGAAATGGAGTTGGACCTGGGAATTTTGGCACTGTGGCAGTTGCCATAGGTGCACTTGGACAATTGGGAGTAAGGCCAGAAAACATACTGCCAAATGTTTTTGGCGGTAGGGCCACAACCAATGGCAGCAGAGTTGCACGTACCAGTGGACCAACCGCAGTGACATCCTCGCCTAACTTTCCCACAGTGAGCACTCCTGCCAATAATAGCACTAGTTCGTATTACTCAACTCCAAATTACAGTGACGGACGTTCAGTGACTATCAATGACAGTAGAGCCACTTTTCCGTCAAGCAATCAGGGTAGGCCAAACAATGGATTCACAATCTAATGTCTAATTATAATAATGTTCAACCTATAGATACAGGTTCTAGATCAGCTGGTTTTGATCCAGGCACATATTTTAACAATTTAAGTTTTGCTCCTTTGGAAATATCAACCAATGTCAGCCATGCTGTGCAGAGTTTTTTTGAAAAATATACTGACAACAAACGCAGTGCAGAAATACTTGCCAGCTCTGTGATTTTTACCAGCGCCAGCCAAGGTGTTGACCCCATGCAAACACTAGACGAATTTCTAAAATTACCACCTGGCGATTTAAATGAGTTTCTAGTGACTTTTTTGAATTTTAATAGAGTGGGCACAAGTTTGTTAGGATTACCTAATACCACTAGACCACTTAATAAAGTTATTCAAAGAACAATTCTGGTTTAATCTCATGGCAAGAAATTATGCACAAGGCAAGTTTCAATGTAGGAATCCTGCTAAGTACATAGGCAAAGGTCAACCAACCTATCGTTCTGGTTGGGAGATGGTGTTCATGCAATTCTGCGACAACAATCCTGCCATACTTAACTGGGCCAGCGAAAGTATCAATATTCCCTATCGTAATCCATTCACAGGCAAAAGCACAATTTATGTGCCTGACTTTCTAATAATATATGAAGATAAAAATGGGCAAAAGCATGCAGAAGTGATTGAGATCAAACCCAGCACAGAAGCCACAATGGAAAGTGCCCGCAACACTAGAGATAGAGCCTATGTTGCATTGAATCATGCCAAATGGTCAGCAGCAAATGCCTGGTGCAAGCAGCAGGGGTTGACTTTTAGAGTTATCACAGAGAATCAAATCTTTCACAAGGGTCAAAAGCGGTAAATACCGTATGACCAAAAAACTTGAACAATTGTTTGATTTACCCACCGTTCCTGATTCACTAGAAACCATAGAGGAACACCGCAGTACCATTCATGAAATTGATTTGGCTATTGACAAGATAGATGCAGCACTGCCCACAGTGCGCGATCTAGAAACAGCAGATAAAGAAATGGACGATCTAGCTGCACTGGCCAAAGATAAATTTGATGATCTAATGGATCTGGGCATGAATGTTGAACCAAGATATGCAGGCGTTATATTCCAAACTGCAGGAGTGCTACTAGGACATGCCATCACAGCCAAGCAGGCCAAATTGGATAAAAAGCTGCGCATGGTGGATCTACAGCTCAAGAAGCTGCGCATAGATCAGATGGCAGAAAAAAACTCAGACACTCCTGCGGCAGTAGAAGGACAGGGTGTGGTACTGGATAGAAATGCCCTACTAGCAGAAATACTAGGCAAACGTCCTGATATTCAAAAAGATAATAAAGCATAAATAGATACTGTATAGGATCCTGTAATGAAAACCTTTAAAACCTACTTGCAAGAAAGTGTTAGAACCTATAGTTTCCGTGTGCGTCTAGCAGATTGTGCTTGCGACGGCGAACAAATGGACAAAATAGAACAAGCATTAAGTGCATTTAAACTGGTTGATATAACCAAACCCAAGAGCATGCCAGTGGCTCGCAGCGAAGAATTTTACAAGCTAGGACCAGTTGGTCGTCATACGTTTGATGTGGTGACTGCTTATCCTGCTAATCCGCCACAAGTACAACAGGCCATTCACAACTGCTGTGGAGTACCTCTAAGTCACATCTATGTTGCTAATCTAATAGGTGATCAAATGGAGGCATTGCCAATCAGTACCAGCGAAGAAGGTGCAGTATTAGCCAACAGCGAATATCCTAAGTCTGATGGTAAAGAACAAGAGCATGTGGGACTGAAAAAAGTTGATAGTCTACTTAAAGAACTTGAGAAGAACCGCGGGGTTGCATCTCAGTACAAAGGAGTGAACGATGAAATTCTCGCGAAAGACCAGGCTAAAGAAAGCACACCTAAAACAACTAATAGCCTACCGCAAAACAATCGCAGCCCAGTCACAGACACCGGCGGCAAAGCAACCAATAAAAAAGTAAAGGCACTATAACATGAGCAAGCACAATGACATTTATAACATCTTGGGTAAACTGAATTCTTTAAAGCCTCAAGAAGAAAACAAGCCCAGTATTCTAAGAGAGTTCGCTGAACCAAAGCCTGCTGATGTTGTACAAAATCTAAATGCCAAGTATCAAGAGCACAAACAATTAAATGAATATTTTCATTTTGATATGCCTACCAGCAAGGATCGTGGCCCTCGTGACACAGGCACAGATGAACTGGCTCGTCGCGAAAAAGTTCTAGGCAAAGGTGGTTTAGGCAAGACTGGTAAGTTTGGAAAAGAATACAAAGAAAAAGATCGCTACGGTGACGGCTATAAAATTGCCGGACCAAAAGGCCATCTGCCAGAGGGCGATATGGAAGAAGGACCAGCAGATCTATTGGCTGCGGTTGAACAAGAAATCAATAACCCAGGTGGTAGTGTTGATAACTTGAGAGATGTATTGAATGCTACTTTTGGTAGCGATCGTTCTCCTCAGTTTAAAAAGGCTCGTGCTGTAATTGGCAAGTATCTTGACTTGGTAGACAACGCTGCAATGGGCAGTGAACAAGATGGTATTGCTCCAATGAGAAGCGGCAATATTGCTCGTCATATACAACAATATGACCTAACTGATTATCTACAAAATGCTGCTGCTATGTTGGATAAAACAGTTAAAGATCCAATGGGCGAAGCTGTAGATCAAGAAGGACCAGCAGATCTATTGGCTGCGGTTGAACAAGAAATCAATAACCCAGGGCGAAGTACTGATAATCTAACAGATGTCATGAACGCTACTTTTGGTAGCGATAGATCACCTGAATTTAAAAAAGCTCGTGCAGTCATTGGCAAGTATATTGATCTGGTCAATAATGCAGCAATAGGGAAAAGTGGCAATATTGCTCGTCATATCCAACAATATGACCTAACTGATTATCTACAACATGCTGCTGCTATGTTGGATAAAGTGGTT
>Ga0129333_10001009_pt1 | contig 24876 bp, 14 predicted proteins | sample CPB6_08_DNA_FD_94474 | JGI IMG/M metagenome (GOLD analysis project Ga0129333, IMG submission 94474) | Freshwater to marine salinity gradient microbial communities from Chesapeake Bay, USA - CPBay_Sum_0.6_0.8_DNA | ecosystem: Environmental > Aquatic > Marine > Coastal | place: USA: Chesapeake...
GAGACTGCCGTGGATCGGAGGCGAGGTCGTAGAGTTGTGCCGCTGGGGCGTCGGGCCGCAGCGTGCCGGCGGCGACGTCGCTCGTGGTCTGGCCCGCGAAGGCGAGCGCCGCCGGGCCGCCCAACGCGTGGTCGCCGGGCTTCGTTCCCATGAAGCCGCCGCCCCCCCGGGCCCCGATGTACATCCAGTGGCCCTCGCGCAGGGCGAGGTGCTTTTTGCTGTGCGGCGCGACGACGAGCTCCCGGCGCAGCGGAGCCGGCGGGTCGCCGACGAAGGCGGGCAGGATGTCGATGCTGTCCGGTCCCGCTCCGGCGGGCAGTGGGGAGCCCGTCAGTCCGGCGCACGTGGCCAGCATGTCGATCAGGCAGATCAATTCGTCGGACACGGTGCCCGGCGGAATCCTGCCAGGCCAGCGGGCGATGAAGGGCACGCGGTGACCGCCCTCCCAGGCATCGAACTTGAAGCCGAGCAGATCGCCGTTCATGCGCTGGCCCGCCCGCCAGGCATCCTGCCCGCCGATGTTGAGCATGCCGCCATTGTCGCTCGAAAAGATCACGAGCGTGTCGTCACGCACATTCAGGTCGTCGAGCTCGCGGAGAATTTCACCGACCATCCAGTCGAGCTCCGCCAGGTAGTCGCCGTAGCGGCCGATCGTCGTCGAGCCGACGAAGCGCTCGGCCGGCGTGAAGGGATGGTGGATATGGGGCGTGGCCAAATAAAGGAAAAAGGGACCGTCCCGGTGGTCGCGGATCCAGGCCCGGGATCTGCGGGCCAACACCTCGCCGACCTCACGATCGCGATAGGCCTCGTGCGCCTTGCGACCCCCGCCCAGGCCGTCCAGGTTCTTCTCGGGAAACCGTTGGGCATGGTGGACGCCCCGGGGCACGATCGGGTCCTTGGCATCGATCCCCACGACCCCGTGATCCTCGACCCACACGTAGGGCGGGCTGCTGCTCACCACCGGGATGCCGAAATAGTGATCGAAACCCAGTTCCAAGGGGCCGGGCGTGAGGGGTGCGTTCCAGTCGGGCCCGCCGCGGGCCCCGAACCCGAGATGCCATTTGCCGAAGCAGGCCGTGTGATAGCCCCGGGAGTCGAGCAGGCTGGCGAGCGTCGTTTGCGAGACGTCGACGAGCAGGCGGCTCGTGTGATGGGCCGGGCCCCAGAGATCCCTGCGAAACGGATATTCGCCGGTGAGGAGGGCGTACCGCGACGGCGTGCAGACCGCCGCCGCCGAGTGGGCGTCGGTGAAGCGCCGGCCCTCGGTGGCCAGCCGGTCGAGGTTCGGCGTCGGCACGTGACGACCGCCGTAACAGCCCAGGTCGCCATAACCCACGTCGTCGGCGAGGATGAAGACGATGTTGGGTGCATCGGCGGCCGCGGCTGAGCGGGCCAGCAATCCCACGAGCGCGACGCAGCACCACAGCAACCGGCGCGGCATGCCGAGCGATTCGTTGAGGAAGCCGGGTTTCAACACGTTGGGTCCCTGAATCCCTTCGGAGCCGGCGGGCTTGGCAGCCGCCACCCCTGGAGCGGTTCGGTCGGCCTCAGGCGAGGATCCCGCGCACCACGTGGCCGTGCACGTCGGTGAGCCGGAACTGCCGGCCCTGGTAGCGGAACGTGAGCCGCGTGTGATCGATGCCGGCCAGGTGCATGAGCGTGGCCTGCATGTCGTGAACGTGCACCGGATCGGCGGTCACGTTCCAGGCGTAGTCGTCGGTGGCGCCGTAGACGTGGCCCGCCTTTACGCCGCCGCCGGCCAGCCACCAGGAGAAGGCGCGGCCGAAATGATCGCGGCCGTTGGGCTTGTTGGCGTCGCCCTGCCCGAAGGGCGTGCGACCGAATTCGCCTCCCCACACCACCAGCGTGTCCTCGAGCATGCCCCGCTCCTTGAGGTCGGTGACGAGCGCCGCCGAGGGGCCCTCCGTGTCGCGGCATTGCTCCGCGAGCTGCGTGAACAGGTTGTTGTGCTGATCCCAGCCGGCGTGCATGAGCTGCACGAAACGCGTGCCCCGTTCCAGGAGGCGGCGCGTGATCAGGCAGTTGGAGGCGAACGTGCCCTTGGTGTGGACATCCGGCCCGTAGCGATCGAGCACGTGCCGGGGCTCGTCGGAGAAGTCGACGAGGTCCGGCACACTGGCCTGCATGCGGTAGGCCATCTCATACTGCGCGATCCGCGTGTCGATCTCCGGGTCGCCGTAGTCGGCGAGGTGGGCGGTGTTCATGGCGGCGATGTCGTCGAGCAGGGCGCGACGGGCCGCGCGGCTCACGCCCGCCGGATTGGCCAGGTAGGGGACCGGATCGCCGGTGTTGCGGAAGCGGACGCCCTGGAACCGGCTGGGGAGGAAGCCGGCGCCCCAGTAGTAGTCGAAGAACAGCTGCCCGCAGGTCTTGCCCTTGTCGGACGAGGTCATGACCACGAAGGCCGGCAGGTCGTCCGTCTCGCAGCCCAGGCCGTAGGCGAGCCAGGCGCCGATGCTGGGACGGCCCGGCACCTGCGAGCCGGTCATGAAGAACGTCACGCCGGGGGCGTGGTTCACCGACTCCGTGTGCATGCTGCGCACGAGGCAGATGTCGTCGGCCAGCGCGCCGACGTGCGGCAGCATCTCGCTGAGCTCGATTCCCGCGGCGCCGTAGCGGCGGAACCCCTTGATGGCCGGCACGACCGGCCAGCGCGAGTAGCCGCTCGACATGGTGGAGAGCCGGGTCGTGCCCCGGACGCTGGAGGGGATGTCCTTGCCCGCCTGCTCGCGCATCACCGGCTTGGGATCGAAGAGGTCGACGTGCGAGGGGCCGCCCCCCTGCCAGAGCATCACGACCCGCTTCGCCTTCGGTTCGTGGTGCGGCAGCCCGGAGAGCCCGGGGACGATCGCGGCGCCGGCCTCGCGGGAGAGCAGCGACGCCAGGGCCACCGAACCGATGCCCATTCCGGCCGAGCCGAACAGCCTGCGGCGGGTGACGCGGCGGACGTTGTCGACGAGCACGTCATCCATGGCATCACTCCCGCGTCAGGGATTCGTCGAGGTTGAGGATCGCCAGGCAGGTGGCGGCCAGGGCGGCATGCTCGCCGGCGTCGAGGCCGGTATCCCGCGGGCTCTCGCCCACGGCGAGCAGGGCCGTGGCGGCCTGCGTGTCGCCGCGATACACGTCCAGTTGCCGCTCGAACGTGCGTTTCAGCGCCGCCATGTCGGCCTCGGTGGGCAGGCGGCCGAGCACGCGGCGAAAGGCGTACGAGAGCCGCCCCGCGGTGTCGGTCGCCGACTTCATGCCGCGCTCCGCCAGCACGCGGGCCGCTTCCACCCAGGTGGGGTCGTTGAGCGTGGTGAGGGCGTGCAGCGGCGTGCAGGTGCGGCCGGCGCGGACGGCGCACGTCTGCCGGTTGGCGGTGTCGAACATGTTGGCGGGGCTCACCGTGCGCCGCCAGAACGTGTACAGGCTGCGGCGGTAGAGGTCGGAGCCGTGGGATGCGGGGTAGGTGAAGTCGCGTTCCTTCGTGATGGCCAGCGATTCCCAGATCGCATCGGGCTGATAGGGATAGACGGGCTGGCCGCCCATCCGTGGGTCGAGGAGGCCGGCCGCGGCCAGGGCCCCGTCGCGGAGCACCGCCGCCGGCATGCGAAACCGGCCGGCCCGGGCATGCAGACGGTTCTCCGGATCCCGGGCCAGATGCTCCCCTCCGATCCGGCTCGACTGGCGGTAGGTCGCACTGGTGACGATCAGCCGGTGCATTCGCTTCTGGCTCCAGTTGCCGGCGCGGAATTCGACGGCCAGCCAATCGAGGAGGTCGAGGTGCAGCGGATACTCGCTCTGCACGCCGAGATCCTCGGCGGTCTTCACGAGGCCGGCGCCGAAGAAGTGCTGCCACATGCGGTTGACCTGGACGCGGGCCGTGAGCGGATGCTCCGGCAGGAACAGCCAGCGGGCCAGGCCCAGACGATTGCGCGGCGCGTCGTCCGGCAGGGGAGGCAGGAACGCCGGCGGGGCGAAGTCGAGCTTCTCACCCTTGGGCGACTGGTAGTCGCCGCGATCGAGCACGCGGGTCTCACGCGGCTGCGCGTCGCTCATCACCATCACGCGGACCAGCGAGTCGGCCTTGAAGTCGGTGAGCGCCTTGCGGGCCGCGTTGAGCGCGGCGGTGGTGGGATGATCCTTGACGGAGTCGCGACGGATCTTGTCGAAGGCGTGCTTGCGGAGCGCTGCGTCGAGGGCCGCCTCGTCCTCGGGGCTGCGATCCGCGGCAGGCTTGCGCAGGAGTTCGAGGAGTTCGGCGGATGGGGGCTTGCCCGCGATCGGCTGGCCGTCCGCCACCAGACCCGCTTTCCAGGCCGTCCAGGCGGCCTCGATCGCCGGCTTCTGCGCCTCTTCGGCCGCCTTGACCTCGGCCTCGAGAACGGCGATCCGCTCGGCGTGTCCAGGCCCGGGGATGTCGAGCAGCGGGGCCGCCACCTGGAAGCGCTTGATGCGATCGCTGGGCACGCCCGACTCCGGCACGCGATTGAAAACGTCGAGCAGCCGGTAGTAGTCGGCCTGCGTGATGGGATCGTATTTATGGTCGTGGCACTGCGCGCAGGCCATCGTCAGGCCCAGCCAGGTGGTGCTCGTGGTGTCCACGCGGTCGAAGAGGCCGTTGAAACGCTGCTCCTCCGGGATCGCACCGCCCTCGCCGTTGAGAAGGTGGTTGCGGTTGAACGCGGTGGCGATGCGCTGGTCGAGCGTGGGGTCGGGCAGCAGGTCGCCGGCCAGTTGCTCCGTTGAGAAGCGGTCGAACGGCATGTCGTCGTTGAGGGCACGGACCACCCAGTCGCGCCACACCCACTGCCAGGTGTCGCCGTCCTGCTGGAAGCCGTTGGAATCGGCGTACCGCGCCGCATCCAGCCAGGGCAGCGCCATCCGCTCGCCGTACTGGGGCCGGGCCAGCAACCTGTCGACGAGCTGTTCATAGGCGTGCGGGTCGGCGTCGGCGACGAAGGCGTCGACCTCCTCGGGCGTGGGCGGCAGGCCGACGAGGTCGGCGTGCAAACGCCGGATCAGCGTGGGCCGATCCGCCTCGGGAGCCGGCACCATGCCGGCGGCCTCGAGCTTGGCGAGCACGAAATGGTCGATTTCGTTCCGCGGCCAGTCGGCCCGCTGCACCTGCGGCCGGGTGGCCCGCGCCGGCGGGACGAAGGCCCAGTGGGCACGGTATTCCGCACCGGCGGCGATCCAGCGTTCGAGCAGGGCTTTCTGCTCCCCCGTCAGCGCCCGGTGCGACGAAGGCGGCGGCATGACCACCTCGGGATCGGTGGAATGAATCCGTTCCAGCAGCGTGCTGGCCCCCGGCTCGCCCGGCACCACGGCCCGGGCCGCGACCGCGGCCGCCCGGTCGTCGAGCCGCAGGTCGGCCTGCCGCTTGTTGGCGTCCTGGCCGTGGCAGGCGAAGCAGTTTTCGGCCAGGATCGGCCGGATGTCACGATCGAAGTCGGGCCCAGGAGCGGCGGCCGCCGCCCCCCGCGCGGCCGAGATGGCGGCGAGGGCCAGGAGCAGGCGGCGGAACGAAGACTGTGCCGACGCGACCATGATCCGATCATACCTCGTCAGCGCGGCGGCGGAAACACGTTTGCCGAGGGAATGACGGGGGGATGAGGGCCGGTGACGGAGAGTTCGAAGGAGGCGCCTTCCGGGTCGGGGGCGGTACGCAGGAACTGCGCGAAGATGATGCCGTCTCCGGGCCATTCCCGCGTGCCCGCCAGGCGGGCACGCACCCAGACCTGGTGGCCTCCCGCCACGATCGGGGCGATGTCGTGCCGCTCCGTGGCGAAGCCACCGTGGTTGGCCTCCCGCGACGCGATCGTGGTCCACGTCTCGCCATCCCGCGACACGTCGAGGGCCGCCCTGGCACCGGGGTCGTAGGGGAACGGGTCGCCCGTGGTCCAGACGGCGATGCTGGCGGAGAGCGCGGCGTCGTGAATCTCGAAGGGCACGTCGAAGCGCAGCACGACGACGCCCTCGCGGCCGACGGTCGTGGGGCGGATGAAGGTCGCGGCGCCGGCGAACCGTTCCGTGTGCCGCTCCAGGCCCTCGATCGAGACCACGTGCTTGTGCCACGAGTCGTCGAGCAGCGTGAAGGCGAAACGCCGGTAGGCCGGCATCCGCCACGTGACCCGCTCCGGCGCCGCCAAGGGATTGCCGGCGGCATCGCGTGGCGGATCACCGTCGGTCGCGAGTTCGAGGACGTACGTTCCCTCGTCGGCGGTCGGCTCCTCCAGCCCGCCGATCCGCCAGCCGCGTCCGGCGCCCGACACCGTGGCTGCCGACAGGGGCACGGCGACCCCGTCACGAGTGAGACGGAAGTCGGCCGGGTCGAGACCCTCGACCGGCTCGCTGAACGTGATGCCGATCCACTGCAGCGGCTCGGTGCGGCCATTCGACACGACGTCGAACGTCGCGTGCGGCCCGCTCTGGTCGACGTCGCCCGCGGCAGAGGGCGGGGACGATGGCGGCCGCGGGACGGGACGGGCGAGCAGCGCGGTCACGAGGGTCGCCGACGCGATGGCGGTGGCCAGCGCGACGGCCGTCGTGCGGCGGCGCCTGGTCCAGGCCACGCAGGCGTCGAGGATGCCGGGAGCGCGCACCGAGAGCGGCTGCCCTGCCAGCAGGCGCTCCAGGTCGGCGGCCAGTTCCGCCGCCGATGGGTAGCGGTCGGGGGCCCGCTTCTCCAGGCAACGCGACGCGATGGCGTCGGCACCACGGGCCAGGTCGCGGTCGGCGAGCACGAGCCGGGCCGGGGGCTGCTCCTGGACCACGCGGGCCGTCTCGCCGAGCGACTTGCCCGTCACGTCGTAGGGCAGCCTCCCGGTGAGGACCTCGTGGATGATCACGCCCAGGGCGTAGACGTCGGTGCGGGCGTCGATCCGGCCGCCACCGCACTGCTCCGGGCTCATGTAGGGCCGCGTGCCCACGAATTGGCCCGTCTCGGTGCAGGAGCCGCCGTCGGGCCGGGCATCGTCGACCAGCCGCGCGATGCCGAAATCGATGACCTTGGGCCGGCCCTCGGCATCGACGAGAATGTTGCCCGGCTTCAGATCGCGATGGACGACGCCCTGGGAATGGCCGTGGGCCACGGCCTCGCAGGCGGCGCGGAGGAGATCGAGCCGGGCCCGCGCCGGCAGCTGCCGCCGCGCGCAGAAGTCGGACAGGGTTTCGGAGCCCGGAACGAACTCCATGACGAAGTACGGCGTCTCCTCGCCGTCGAGCCGCTGGCTGCCCGCCGTGAAGATCTGGGCGATGCCCGGATGGCGGAGGCGACCGAGCACCTCGGCCTCCTGGCGAAACCGCTGCATCGCGCCGGGCGAGCGGCAGCCCGCCCGCATCACCTTCACGGCCACGGCCCGGTTGGGATGCCGCTGCCGGGCCTCGTAGACCCGCCCCATGCCGCCCTGGGCCACCAGCCGTTCCACGCGCACGTCGCCGATGTCGGCGCCGATCAGCGTGTCGGGCGGCATCGGGCCGCCGGCCACGTCGAGACCGAAATCGGTGGAGCGGCGCGAGAACGAACCGGCCGACGTGGTGGTGTCGGGGGACGGCGAGGCTGCGATCGACGCGGGCCGATCGGAGGAGCCTTCGTCGCTGGACATGGTCGGCCGGCCCCGGGCTCTTCGCGTCAGCCCAGCCCGTGCCGCAGGGCCCACACCGCCGCCTGCGTGCGGTCGTTGAGGGACAGCTTGCGCAGCAGGTTCTGCACGTGCTCCTTCACCGTCTCCACGCTGATCTCGAGCGCGTCGGCGATCTCCTGGTTGGAGAGGCCCATGGCGATGTGCCGGAGCACCTGCGTCTCCCGGGGCGTGAGCGGCACGCCCGATTCGGTGGCCGGCTCCCGCTTCGCCATCGTGCCGGCGACCCGGCGCAACTCGCCACCGCGCGTCGGCGCGGCGCCCGCGGCCGCACCGGTCACGGCGGCGATCAAATCGCTGCGCGAGATCGTCTTCAGGACGTAGTCGTGTGCACCCGCCGAGATGGCCCGGGCCACATAGGTGGGATTGTCGAAGGCCGACAGCATCACCACGCGCACGCCGGGAGCCGCGGTGCGGATCCGCTTGACGACGTCGATCCCGTCCTTTTCCCCCATGCGCACGTCGAGGAGCACGACATCGGGGTGGTGCTTCCGCGACTGGCGGATCGCCTCGTCGGGCGTCGACGCCTCTCCGCAGATGCGGATCTGCGAGTCACGAAACAGACTCGTCAGGCCCCGACGCACAACTTCGTGGTCATCGGCGATGAGCAACTTGATGGCCATGCGGAGCATCCTCACCTTCAGGGGGGATCGTGTCAACCACCGGCGGCCGGCAGAATCCGTTCCATGAGCGTTCCCCGAGAACTCCACGCCGCAGCGGGCGTCGTGGCCTTGTCCAAGCCGGCCGGCCTGCCCACGCAGGCTGCGGCGGGAATCGAATCGCTGGAGTCGTGGCTCCGTGCCAGGCTGTACGGTCCCGGTTCGGCTGCTTCCCGCGGCTATCTCGGCGTGCCTCACCGCCTGGACCGGCCCGTCTCGGGCGTGCTGCTCATGGCCGCCACGCCGCGTGCCGCACGCAAGCTGTCGCGCCAGTTCGAACGCCGCCAGGTGCGGAAGACCTACCTGGCATTGGTGACGCCGGCGAGCGACGCGGCGCTGCCCCCGGGCGACGAGATGGCCGCGGACGAGTGGCGTGATCTCGTGGAAAAGGTGGACGCGGAGCCGCGCGGACGGATCGCCGCGGCCGATGCGGCCACGGCCAGGGAGGCCGTCACGCTGGCCAGCACGTGGCTCAGGCTGCCGGGGGCCGGACGTTCCCCGGCCCTGCTCCGGCTCGAACCGCTCACCGGACGCATGCATCAGTTGCGGATCCAGGCCGCCGCCCGCGGGCTGCCCGTCGTCGGCGACCTTCTCTATGGCGGCGTGGCGGATCCGGCCTGGGGTGACGGATCGCGTCATGACGCGATCGCGCTGCATGCCTGGCGCATCGCCTACGCCGATCCCGACTCGGGCGCCGAGGTGGTGGTCGAGGCGCCGCTGCCAGAAGGCTGGCCGGACGCGGCACGCGCCGCCGCGGGCACGGAGTGAGTGCCGGAGGCGCGGGTCAGGCGGGCAGCCAGCCCCCGTGCACCAGCCACTGCTGGATCCAGGGCATCGTCCAGGGATTCCACGTCGGGTACGCCACCGACATGACGGAGAACGCGAGCAGCAGCAGGGCCACGATGCGGCCGAGCCGATAGCGCGCCAGGACGTCCGCGGCGGGCACCGCGGCCGCGGTCCAGAGCGGCGCGAGCCAGAATGTCCAGCGGAAACCGCTCGTCATGCCGCCGTAGTTGCGGTCGGCCTGGGGCCGCGACACATAGAAGGCGATCACCACCAGCGAGACCAGGGCGATCGCCTGCGCCAGGTCGGCCTCGCCCGTGCCGCCGTGTCGGCGGCGCGCGGCGAGCAGCGCCAGGCCGGGAATCACGAGCAGCCAGGCCGGCGTCAGCGAGAAGATGCCATGGTGGCCGAGGAGGACGTGCCAGGCATAGACGAGCCGTGACGGTTCGCCACGGTCGACGCCGCGCGGGCTGCGCCAGTAGCTCTCCAGCAGGCGGCCGTCGGGGAGACGGATCGCGTAGTCGTACCAGTCGGCCGAATTCCACGACTCGCCGGGGCCGGGGCCGGACTGTCGCGTGGCGGGCTGCGGCGCGTCGCCGCGGTGTGCGTAAGGGGGCACGACGGTGCCGTGCGCGACAATGTTCGTGCCCAGCGCGGCGGCCGCCACCACCAGCGCTGCGGGCAGCGTGGCCGCGACCGTGCGGCGCAGATCGCAGCGCACGAGGATCGCGGACAGCGCCGCCAGCCAGGCCAGGGCGGGCAGTTCGCAGGCCGCCGCCAGCGCCGCCCAGAATCCGGCGGCGGCGAACGAACTCCAGGAACGGAGGCCGTGGCACCGGATCCGATACAAGAGCCAGCCGCTGATCGCCGTGCAGGCCGCCGCCGGCAGGTGATTGGTGAAGGCGACCGCGAAGGTGGTGAGCAGCGTGCCGAAGGCGGCCAGGGCCGCGGCCCAGAGCCGGCCCCAGTCGGACGTGCCGATGGCATCCACGAGCCGGAACGCGAACAACATGGTCAGCCCCAGCGGTAGCAGGCCGTAGACCAGCAGCAGAAGCCTGCCGACCGCAAAGGGATGAGCGCCGAGCGTCCAGCCCGTGAGCCGATGGAGCAGCCAGTAGGGGCCGGCACAGAGCACGGAGAGCAGCGGCGGCTTGCTCGAGTAGAGCCGCAGGCGGCCGTCCGCGTCGGGATGCACGACGGCGTCGATCGTGTCCCAGCCCGGCTCGACGACCAGTTCGTCGATGGCGAACGTGCCCTTCTCGACCAGGGCACGAACCGTGAGCCAGCGGCTCCGGTCGTTGCCCGAGAGGAAGGGCCGCACGAGCCGCCGCCGACGCTCGACCTCCGCGCGGACCGCTGCCGGATCGGCGCCGCCTTCGCGGGCCACGGCCTCGTCGACGAGCCGCTTCTCCAGGGCCAGCCGATCGACGCTGGCCACGGCGCCGATGCGGCCCAGCACCGCGCCCAGGGCCACGGCCGCCAGGATCCAGTAGGTGGAGCGCCGGAGCCGGCCCCGCGACTCCCGCGGCCGCCGTGCCACACCGCCGGCGGGCACGAGCATGGCCACCCGGGCCAGATCGGCGAGGCCACGAAAGAAACGCCAGACTCCGTACTTGCTCGCTCCCCGCACGCGCGGCCGGTGTCGTACCGGCACCTCGACCACGCGCTCCCCGCGCAGGGCCACGAGCACGGGAATGAAGCGGTGCATGTCGGTCGAGAGCTGCAGCGACCGGGCCACGTCACCGCGGAAGGCCTTGAGCCCGCAGTTGTGATCGTGGAGCCGCAGCCCGGTGACCCAGCCCACGAGCAGGTTGAAGATCCGCGACGGCAGCGTCTTGTGCCAGGGGTCGAGTCGCGGCGTCTTCCAGCCATTGACGAGTCCGGGGCCGGCCGGGGCCGGGCCCAGCAGCGCCACCATGCGCGGAATCTCCGCCGGGTCGTCCTGGCCGTCGCCGTCGAGCATCACCACGGCGGCGCCGCGGCAGCGACCGAAGCCACTCATCAGCGCCGCCGACTTGCCCAGGCCGCGCTCGTGGCGGATGGCCTGCACGCGGGCGTCGGCGCATTCCGCGGCAATCTCGTCGGCCGTGCGGTCGGTCGAGCCGTCGTCGACGACGAACAACTCCCAGGCCAGACCGGCGGCATCGAGCCGGTCTCGAATCTCGGCCACGAGCGGGCCGATGTTGCCGGCCTCGTCGCGCACCGGGACGACGAGTGACACGTCGGGCGCTGGCATGCGTGCGTGTGATTCCTGGCCGGCGGAAGCGGATCAAGGATACCCGAGGACGGCCGCGGATCGCCAACCCCGCGGATCGTGCGGCAGGCGCCGGCCGCGGCCGATGGGTACACTCGGCTTTCGACGACGGAATCGGCCCGGTCTCCCGGCCCGCACGTGTGGTGCGGGCCGCTCCGACTGGGCGCGGAGCATCCTCCATGACGCGGATCGTCTCGTTCGGCGTGCTCCTGGGCCTGGTGGTCCTGTTCGGATTGTTGTCGCTGCGGGTGATGGCGAGCTTCCTGCTGCCCCTGCTCCTGGCCGCGATGCTGGTCGTGATCTTCGGCCCCCTGCACCGGCGGCTGCGCGACCGGCTGCAGCTGCCCGAATGGGGCGCCGCGGCCCTGACCACGCTGTTCGTGCTGCTCATCGTGCTCGTGCCGCTGGTGTTGCTCGTCGTGCGCGCCGGCGGGGACGCGGCGGCCATGATGCGCAGCCCGGATGGGTTGAAGCTCGACCCCCACGTGCTCGACGGGCTCGTGGCGCGGTTCAACGATGCGACGGGGCTGCAGATCACCACCGAGAGCGTGAACGGCGAACTCCGCAGCCTGGCCGAGGATTGGATCGGCCCCATCGCCAAGCGCGCCCCGATCGTGCTCCTCAAGCTGATCATCGGCCTGATCGTGATGACGGTCAGCCTGTTCTATTTCCTCGCCGACGGCCGCCGCATGCTGGACGCGGTGACGAAACTCATCCCCCTCGACGTGCGGCATCAGTGGCAACTGCTCGCCGAGTTCGAGGAGGTGAGCCGGGCGGTGGTGAGCTCCACGCTGCTGGCCGCCATCGTGCAGGCGGTGCTGGCCGGATTCGGCTTCTACGTGGTCGGGCTCGGGAACGTGTTCCTGCTCACGCTGCTCACCTTCTTCGGCGCGCTCGTGCCCTTCGTGGGGGCGGCAGCGGTGTGGGGGACGGCGAGCCTGTACCTGCTGTTCTTCGTGCAGAACACCTGGGCCGCGGCCGGCCTGGCGGCCTGGGGTTTGTGCGTGGTGTCGACCGTGGACAACATCATCAAGCCGATCGTGCTGCATGGGCAGTCGAAGCTGCATCCGCTCTTGGCGCTGCTCAGCGTGCTGGGCGGCGTGGGGGCACTGGGGCCGATCGGCATCTTCGTGGGCCCGATCGCGGTGGCCTTTTTGCAGGCTGCACTCACCATGCTGCAGGCCGAAATCGACAGCATGACGGGCGGTGCGAGCGGGGCCGAGGCCGGTGAAATTGCGGAAAAAGCGGCTGCCGCGGCTGCCAAGGGTCGGGGCGGAGTTGCATAGCAGGGTGGCCGGAGGTTGAAATCGGACCGGTTTTCCTGCCGCCGCACCCCGCGGCGGCCCGGGAACCATGCGGAGGGTCGAGCCATGCTGGTGGAAATGGTGATGTCCGTGGCCATGCTGCTGATGACGGGCATCGAGGCGGCCTACGTGCCGGCGGAAGACGGTGGCGGCGACTACCTGGTGCGCGTGGAGCCCGACCTGGTCCGCGGCGGCAGCCCCTATCAATTCACGAGCGACGTGCCGGCGGACGCCCGCGACGTGCGCCGCGTCCGCATCTACGTCGCCGACAACTGGCCCCCGGCCGTGGAGCGCTCGGTGATCGACGCGGCCAAGCGGCCGCGCCGGCCGACGACGGTAGCCGCCACGTCGACGCGGATCGCCGCCGCCGACACGGGCACGACGGCGGTGCGATCCGACCGGCCCTGGGGTTGGCTGATCGGGAGCCTGATCGCCCTCTTCCTGTCGCTGGGGGCCAATGCCTACCTGAGCATGCTGCTGGCCGCGATGCGACAGCGCTACCTGCGCGACATCCAGCAGGGCGTCGTTCGCGCGTAGCCCGGTCGGGCCGGCGGCCGCCGCGCTGGCCCGACCGGATCAGCGACGCGAGCGGCGGCCACGGGCCGCGTGACGCCGCGGGGGACGCGACGCTCCCGGGCCCTCGGGCTGCGGTGACGTCGGTTCACCCGCGTTCCTTCCGAAGAAGAATTCCTCGGCCGGCCAGCCCGCAGGGTTCGGCTCCACGGCCGCTGCCGGGACATCCGCCGCCGGGGCCGCGGTCGGCGCGGGACGCGGCAAGGCGGTCCGCGGAGCGGCCGCCCAGAGGGGCGCCGGATCGGAGAGCGACCGGACGTGGGCTCCGGCCTCGTGGAAGATCCGGGCCACGTGCTCGTGGCAGGTGAGCACGAGCATCTGCCGGTCGGCCGCCTGCTCGGCGATGAATTCCACGAGCACCTGGGCCGCCGAACGGGCCCGGGCATCGTCGAAATTCACCAGGGCGTCGTCCATCACCACCGGCAGGCTCACATCGTGCCGCCCCAGATCGCGGATCAGGGCCAGCCGCAGCGCCAGGAAGACCTGCTCGCGCGTGCCCCGGCTGAGCCGCTCCGGGCTCCACAGCGTGCCGTCGGACTCGTGCACCTCCAGTCGCGCCTCGTCGATCGCCGTGGTGATCGACGGGTAACGGCCGGCGGTGAGCCTGGCCAGCCAGCGCGAGGCCTCGCGGAGCACGGGTGGCTGATGATCCCGGGCCACCGCGGCTCGCGTCTCCTCGAGGAAGGCCTGGGCGCGGTCGAGAAGCCGGCGCCGCTCGACCTGCTGGGCGAGCCGCTCCTCGACGTCGGCCAGCTCCGCCTGCAGCGCTTCGTTGCCCCGGTCGCGGGCGGCGGCATCGAGCCGCGCGTTGACGGCGCTGCGCCGGTCACGGGCGGCGGCCAGCGCGGCGCGGTGCCGCGCCGTGGCCTCGCAGGCATCCGCCAGGCGCCTGGCGAGCGGCACGGCATGCGCCTCGGCGAGCCAGCGGTCGACGTCGGCCGGCTCGGTGGTGCGGCGCCGGCCGTCGAGCCAGGACGTCTCGGCCTGCGTGGCCTCCGCACGGACCCGTTCGTATTCGTCGCGCCGGTCGACCTTGGCGAGGAACTCGGCTTCACCCGGCACGCCCCAGCGACTGAAGAATTCCCGCACGGCCCGCTCGCCCACGCGCACCTGCCGCAGCGCATGCCGGTGGCGGCGGCGCGCCGACTCGAGCCGGCGGGTGAGCTGCACGCGACGGCGCACGGCGGCCTTCTCCGCGTCGAGCAGCTCCTGGAGGTGGCGGAGCTGATCGAGCGGCCCCGACTCCAGCTCCAGGTCGCACTCCGCCAGCGTCTCCGCGATGCGGCGGGCGAAGCCGGCCAATTCCTCGCGCCGGCGCCGGGCCTCGTCGGAGAGGCGGCGGCGGTCGTCGTCGAGCGTGAGCAGCGTGTGCCGGTGGGTGGCGATCTGCCGCACCTCGCGGGGCGAGAGCGTGGCGGGCAGGCCGCGGTGCTGCAGGGCCCGCCGCCAGCGCTGCCGCGCCGCCTTGCGGTCGTCGACCGCGCGGGCCAGGGCCTGCTCGGCGAGCGTGACCCGGTCCGCCAGCGAGTGCACCGAGCCCTCGCGGGCCGCGAGCTCCTCGAGCCGGTCGACCTCGGCCTGGGCCGCGACCAGCCGTCGTTCCAGCGAGTTCGCGGCGTCGGGCGCGATCCGTGCGTCGAGCAGCCCGCACTGCTCGAGCAGCGAGGCACGTTGCTTGAGCGCCGTTTCCAACTGGCCGCGGGACGCCTCCAGGCGGGCGGAGGCGCTGCGATCCAGCGTCCACGTCGTCACCGAGGCCACGCCGGCACCGGCCAACCCGAGCGCAGCCATCGCGTAGGCGAGCGAACCGGTGACCGCGGAGGGCAGCAGCGTGCCCGAGAGCAGCATGCCGGTGCCGACGACGAACAGCCCGCCGAGCGCCACGAGGAGCGGCACCGGGATCAACTGGGCGGCGAGGCTCTCGCGCACGTCGTGCTCCAGGCGTGTCACGCTGCGATCGAGGTCGGCGAGCTGCTCACCGGCCGTGATCCGCTTGCGGAACATGGCGGCACGCTCCACGGCCTGCTCGATCGCCGCGCTGATGGAAATTCCGCCCAGGCCGGCACCCGCCGTCTTCACGGTGCCGCTGGTGTCGTGCAGCGCGCGTGTGGCCTCGGCGAGCCCGCGCTTCGCGGCCCTCACCTCCCGCGAGGCGGCGGCGCAGTCGCGGGCCCGGGCCCGAAGGGGCCCGAAGGAATGGGCGAAGCCCTCGGGCAGAAGCGCGTCCGGCAGCGCGGCATCGTCGCCGTCGAGAGGCACGGCGATCGGCACGACGCGCGACAGGCCGGCCACGCCCACCTGCTCGCCGAAGCGGCGTGCCGCGAGCCGGGCGTGCGATTCGGCGCGGGCCAGATCGGCGAGCAGCCGCTCCAGCCGCGGCTGATCCTCGCAGAGTGCCGTCACGGAAGTTCGCTTGCGCCACACGGCCGATTCGGCGGGCAGTTCGGCGAGGGCCCGCGCCAACTTCCCGCGCAGGCGTTTCCGCTTGGCCGCCCGGCGCTCGTGGAGCCGGAGTCGGCGGGCCGCCTGCCGCCAGGCGTCGCGATCGGCATGCACCAGGGGCGCGGCCTCGAGGGCCGCCAGGGCCGCGGCACTGCGGCGCCACTCCGCATGCAGGGGCTCGAGCGCCATCACGCCGCGGACGACGGCCTCCGCGGCGAGGGCGGCCTCGATCCTGGTTTCGGCGCTACCGATTTCCGCGTCGAGGAGGACGAGTTCCGACCACAGGCCGCCCGCCGCCAGCGCCGGCGCGGCGCTGGCCGCCAGCCGCTCGTGCAGGTCGTGGCGTCGCTGCTCGAGCGCCGCGATCGGCGACAGTGCCGGATCGGTCGAGTCGAGCCGGGCCACCGCCTCGCGCAGGTGCGAGAGCACCCGCGCCACCTGCGAGCGGTCGAGGCCGCTGGCGAGCTCATAGAGCCGGCTGCCGCAGCCTTCGGGCTCGAGCGTGCGCAGTTCATGGAGCTCGTCGAGGCCGAAGGCCATCACGCTGGTAAACGTGGTCTCGTCGATGTCGCCGACGAAGTCCTGCAGGTAGAGGCGCTGGCGGGGCTGGCCCTCGTGCCGCGGATCGACGTCGGCAAGCGTGATCAGGTCGCCGTGGTCGCCACCCAGGCCCACGACGTCGTCCTCGTAGCTGGAGCGGGTGAGCGAGGAAATCAGCGGTCCCTCGTGCCGGCGTTCGACGCAGACCAGCGTCCGTTCGGGCGGCACGCGCACGAGCAGCCGGCCCGCACAGGGCACCTGGGGATCGAGCACGCCGCGGCGAAACAGCCCCTCGAATCCGAAAAACACCGCCCGCACGAACTCCAGCAGCGAGGTCTTGCCGGTCTCGTTGGTGCCGTGCAACACCTGCACGCCAGGCCCCAGACGGTCGATGCTGAATCGTTCCAGGGCGCCGAAGCGCTCCACATCGATGCGTTCGATGAACATGCCGTGGTCTCCGCGAACCGCGCCTGCCGCGCGGGAATGGGGTGAGCGGACGAAGCGTCAGGTGGACTCGATCAATTCCAGGGCCAGCCAGCCGGCCTGGCGGGCCAGGTCGGCGGGAAGCGCCGGTTCCGGCGCCTCCTCGACCGCCGCCACGATGTCGGCCAGCGCCGAGGAGAAGGACGTGGTGCTGCCCGGCCGGCCTCCGGAGCGGGCGTGGCCGAGCGGGGCCAGCGATTCGGCGGGATCGGCGACGACCTCGGCGCACCAGGCGCGGAAGGTGGTGGCGTCGTAGAGCTGGCGGACGCGGGCCAGCGTCTCGGCGGCGATCTCGGCCACGCGGACGCGGCGGGCGACGCTCGTGCCGCAGGCCACGGCACAGCGCACGAGTTCCAGCGGCGCGTGCGGCCCGGCATGGCGGCCCTCGAGGGCCGACCAGATCGCCGTGGCGAGTTCCTCGTCCGCGCCGGCCTGCGATTCGACGTGCAGCGTGCGCCAGGCCACGCGCTGGGTCGGCACCTCGCGCCAGGAGCCCCGCCAGTCGGACCGCGGCGCCGAAGGCGTGTCGTCATGACGCTCGAACAGCGTGAGCGTGCAACAGGCGCCGACGGCGGCTTCGTGTGCGGAGCGGGGCTGGAGGGCGGGGAGGTGGTGCACGCCCGGCGGCAGCACCTGCGGCTGGCGGGACCCCCAGACCCAGATGGTGCCGGGCAGCGACCAGGTGGGCGTTGCGTGACCCCAGCCCAGGACCTGGACCGCCGATCCATCCGCCGGCGTCGCGTCCGCATGCCAGCGGCCGGGATGACGGGCGCCGGCATCCCAGCCGACGACGACGCGGCGCTGGAGCGCGGAGGCGGGGGTGGCGGCGGCCGGCGCGGCGGCGGCTTCGCCGTGGGCCGAGACGATATCCACGAGCAGGCCGCGGATGTCGAGGGTCAGCGGCATGAGCGGGGTCACGAAGGACAGACCCTGGGGCTCGCCGAGCATGCGGGCGAATTCGTGACAGGCCGCCGTCTCGTCGGCAACGACCACCGTGCGGCAGCCGGCCGCCATCAGCGAGGTGACGGCCCGGCGCAGATCGGCCGCCTGCGCCGGACTGGCGACCTTCGGGTCGAGCACGCGGCCGCAGAGCACGAGCGCCGCGGCGCGGGACTCGATCGCCTCCGCGACGGCCCGGTCGAGCGCGTCTGCCGCGGCTCGGGAGACGGCCGCGGCGAGCGCCGGCGGGGCGCCCTCGGGGCTGGACACCGGTCGATCGAGAGCCGCATCGAACGCGAAGACGAGATCGGCCACTGTCGGCACCGCTCCTTCCTGGGACGGGATCGGGACGGCAGTCGAGGCGGCGCGGGCTCCGCGCGACCTGCACCCATGCCGATCCGTGGCAGGGAACTCAGGGAAGATGGGGGCAATGTAACGCCCCGGCGGCGATCACCGCCACGGCAAAAAAATGCCTCAAAAAGCGGTCACGTCGTCAGTGGCGCGGCCGAGGCGGCAAAGGCGCCGGCCAGTCGCGATGACCATGCCAGATCGCCGGCGGCCGGACCGATGGCAGCCAGCACGCGGCCCCGCAGGAGCACGCCCTTTTCGAGGGCCGCCGAGAACAGCCAGCAGGCCACCCGCACGCGGTCGTCGTGTCGGCTGATGGTGATCGTGCGGGCGTCGGCGGGGTGCACGGCGAGCAGCACGCTCGGGGACTCGCGGTCGGAAATCGCCGGCCGGCGCAGCAGCACGGCCTTGGCCTCGCTGCACGCCGCCGGATCGTCGCCGAGTTGCTGCCATCCGGCCGCGTCGGTCGGCGTCGCGCTGCAGAGAATCTCCCGCGCCGTCACGTCCGACACCACCGCCAGCGCGGCGTCGCTGGCGGGAAGTGACGTTTGCGCGGAAGCCACGAGTTCCCAGGCCGCCGACTCGAGCGTTGGAAACGGCCGCCACATCGCGATCGTGCGCAGGCGTCGAGGCCCCGCAGGCTCGTAGATCGCCGTCAGGTCGGCGTCGCGCAGCCAGGAGTCGACGGGCGCGGCAGCGGCCCCGGAGTCGTCCGCGCCCAGATCGATGCCCAGCAGGTTTTCGGCGCCCCCGGCAGCGCCGATGCTGAGGCCACGCCGGGGGTGGGCGAGATCCAGGGCGGCCGTCAGGCCGGCGTGGCTCAGCGTAGCCACGTGATCGGCGAGGGACCAGGCGGTCGTGGCGGCGGCGGTCATGGTGGTCACGGGTGCCGGCGGAGGCTGTGGGTGACATGCGAACGGGGCCAGACGCGCCGGTCTGGAGGGAATTGTAGCGTGCCCGAGACTGAATCCGGGGCGCGGCAATAGACTGCTTGCGAATCACGAGTCGCACCCGTCGAGGAAACGCCATGACAGCCACCGCGCCCGACCCGCTCGCCGTCTGCGAGGCCGCCGCCCGCGCGGGTGGCCGAGTGCTCGGCGAGTGGCTGGGCCGCTTCAGCGCCACCCAGAAGGGTCCCCGAGACCTGGTCACGGATGCCGATTACGCCTCCCAGCGGGAGATCCGCCGCATCGTGCTGGAGGCGTTTCCCACGCACGGGTTCGTGGGCGAGGAGGCGGACGCAGCGACAGGGCAACCGCCTCCGGGCAGCCCGGGACACTCGGGAGCGGGGACGCGTTGGATCGTCGATCCGCTCGACGGCACGACGAACTACGTGCACGGCTTTCCCGCCTACTGCACGTCGATCGCACTGGCCGACGGTGACGACCTGCTTGTGGCCGCGATCCACGATCCGCTACGCGACGAGTGTTTCACGGCGCGGCGCGGCGGCGGTGCCTTCCTCGACGGCCGGCCCATCAGGTCACCGCGGGTGACCGCGGCCGTGGAGGCGGTGGCCGCCGTGAGCTTCCCTCCCCGCGTGACCGCCGACGCGCCGGCCGTCGCCGACTTCCTGGCCGTGCTGCCTCACGTGCACGCCGTGCGCCGCACGGGATCCACCGCGCTGAACCTCGCCTATCTGGCCTGCGGCCGGCTGCACGCCTTCTGGGCGCGCCGCATCGCCTGCTGGGACGTCGCGGCGGGCTTTCTCATCGCCCGGGAGTCGGGTGCGGCGCTCGGTCCGTTCGCGTCCACGTCCGGAACGATCCCCCTCGACGACCCGGCGTTCGCGGCCGCCAGCACGCCGGAACTGCTGGCGGAGATCCACGGTTTCCTGCGCATGGGAGGTGCACGATGAAGATGCTCGGTGGCCCGAGGGCGGATGCCGGCACCCTGCTCTCGATGGCCCTCATCGCCTCTGTCTGCGGCCTGCCCGGATCGGCGCGGGCGGAACCGCCGCCGCCAGTGGCGCACTGGACGTTCGACGAGGCCGGCACGGAGGCGCGGGACGCGGTCGGCGGGCATCACGGCGCAATCCGGGGCGCGACGTCGTGCGCGGGACGCGTGGGGCGGGCCCTGCGCTTCGACCGCGGCCGGGGGGATCACGTCGTCGTGCCCTTTCACGCCGACTTCGAGATTCCCTCGTTCAGCGTGGCGGCCTGGGTCCGACTCACCGAGCCACCCACGTTCTCCGGCATCCTGGGGACGCGGTTCAACGGCAATTTCACGTTCGACATGAAGGTCAATGCCGACAAGGTGCACGGCGACGTCGGCGACGGGAAACGCTGGATCGAGACGGCGGTGAATTTCTACAAGGACGACGTGGGGCGGACGACGCAGGGCGGCGACCTGGACGTGGGCCGCTGGTATCTGCTCACGTTCGTGATCGATGACGCGGGCCGGGAATTCCGTCTCTATCTGGACGGCGACCGCAAGAAGACGATCCCCTTCCAGGGCACTCCCAGGCTGATGCAGCCGGGCCAGGAGATGCACATCGGCCATTCGTCGGGCGACGAGTTCATGGCCGGCGAGATCGACGAGGTGCGGATCTGGAACCGGCCCCTGTCCGACGCGGACGTCGCCGCGCTGGCGGCGATCCCGGAACGGGCCGCCGCGCCGGCCGCCGAGCGTCCGACCGCAGCCATGCAGTTCTCCGAGATCGAAGGACGGCGGGCGTTCGTGATCATGCCGCCGGCGCCGCCCGCGGGGCGGCCGATCCCGTGGATCGCCTACACGCCCTGCCTGCTCGACCAGGGCCTGCCGGGCGGGGCCGAGGATTGGATGTTCGAGCGCTTCCTGGCGGCGGGGATCGCCGTGGCGGGCATCGACGCCGGTGACACGCACGGCAATCCGCGCAGCCGCGAACTGTTCACCCGACTGCACGAGGAACTCACGACGAAGCGCGGATTCTCCGAGCGGGTCTGCCTGCTGGCCCGCAGTCGCGGCGGGTTGTTCGCCTTCAACTGGGCAAGCGAACATCCGCAGCTCGTGGCGGGCATCGCCGGCATCTATCCCGTCTGCGACCTGCGCAGCTACCCGGGGCTGGAGCGGGCCTGTCGCGACTTCGGCCTCTCGGCGGCCGACCTGGCCGGACAACTCGACCGGCACAATCCCCTGCAGCGGCTCGAGCCGCTGGCCAGGGCGGATGTCCCACTGTTCGCGATCCACGGCGACGTCGACACGCTCGTGCCGCTGGCCGCCAACTCCGCGGCGGTGGAGAAACGGTATCGCGAACTGGGGGGCCGCATGCGACTGGTGGTGCCTGCCGGTCAGGGGCATAACTTCTGGGAGGGATACTTCCGCTGCCAGGAACTGGTCGACTTCCTCGTCGCCGCGGCGCTGCGGGACCGCTGACGGGGAACGGGCGGCACGGGGCATGACGGTCGTGCGGGTCGTGCCGGACGGGGAAAATGCCCGCGTTACGCGCTCTGCGGGGAATTTGGGGCTAGGCTTGCAGAGGTCGCCTGCCCGCAGCGGATCCCGATGATCACCCCCGTTTTGCCAGCGGCCGCGCCTCCGGTGCGGACCGTCCGTTCCTGTCGTGCCGTGGCCTGCCGCTGCATCGCCACCCTGCTCCTGGTCTGCGCCGTGACGGCGAACGCGGACGATCCGCCGGCGGCGCCACTCGCGGAGGTGGGGCCGGAACTCTTCTATATGGAGGACGACGGCGGCAGACTCGTGCCGGTGCCGGGCTTCCGCTACCGCGACTTCATCGACCTGCTGCGCTTGAAGGAGGGGTTCGCGGGGCCCGTGCAGCCACCGGCGGCCGTGATCGAGAACGTGGTCGTGGCCATCGATGCCCGCGGCATCGCGCCGCAGGCAGCGTCCGGCGGCCCGGTCAGCTGCCCGGCCGGCGTCACCTGCACGGTGCGGCAGACCCGGCCCGGCTGGGCCAGCGTGCCGCTCGACCTGGGCGATCTCCTGCTCTCGGCGCCCGCCCGGCACGAGGGCCCCGGCCGGATGGTCATCGATGCCGAACCCGGCCGCGCCGGATACCGCGTCTGGTTCGATGCCGCGGCGGCACCGGCCGGCGACGTGCGGCACACGGTGATCCTCGAGGGCCGGCTGCCGGTGGATGCGACGGCGGACACGGAGACGTTCGCGATCGTACTGCCGGCCGCGGTGGCCTCGCTGCTGGAAGTGCGGTCGTCACGGACGGCGCCCGAGGTCAGCGTGCAGCCGGCCGCGCCGGAGGAGAAGGTCGTGGCGACGGAGGGGGGCAGCGTCGTGTCGCTGGCCGGTTTGGGCGGCGCCGTCCGCATCCGCATCGGCGCCCGCGACGGGATCCGACCGCGCGACGAAGCCGCGCCGCGGGCCAGTGTCGAGAGCGTGGTGCGCATCGACGGCCGCAACGCGATCACCGAGGCGGTCGTGCGGCTGGAGGGGCTCGAGCCGGGCACGGACCGGGTGCGGATCGCGCTCCCGCCGCGGGCCACGCTGCGCGGCGTCCGGGCGCCGGCATCGGCCATCGGGCAGGGGGGATCGGCCGACGAGCCCTTCGTCGACGTCGCCATCGACCGCCCGGCGGCCGGCGAAGCCACGATCGGAATCCAGTGCCAGTCGCCGGTCGATCCGTCCGGCACGACCCCCTTCGAGGCCCTCGGCTTCGCGGTGCAGGGCATCGAGCCCTGGCGGCAGTGGGGCCGCGTCAGCATCCTCGTGGACGGTGATTGGCAGGTGTCGTGGGGTGACGGACCGGGACCGCGCCGGGTCGATCCTCCTCCGGCCGCTCGTCGTCCCGGCTTCGTGGCCGCCTTCGCCTCCGACGCACAGCCCGCATCCCTGCCGCTGACGGTGCGGCCGCGCGGCAGCCGTGTGGTGATCGAGCCCGACTATCGCTACGAGGTGGGTGGCACGACGATCGCCCTCGAGGCCCGGCTGCGGATCGCAGCCCGGGGGGCCCCGGTCAACAGCATCACCCTGGCCCTCGACTCGGCCTGGGCCGTCGACGAGGCGGGCCCCGCCGGCATCGTCGACGTCGCTGCCCTGACCGTCGAGGACGGCAGGCTCGTGATCCCCTTCGCGCAGCCGCTCTCCGGCGACGCCGTGGTGGAATTGCGCTGCGTCCGTGCCATCGACCGCCAGGACGAGGAGTTGACGTGGCAACTGCCCGTGCCCCAGGCCGACCTGGTGGGCCCGGCGACCGTGGTGATCTCGTCGGACAGCGACATCGATCTCGTGCCCGATGCGGAGGGCATCCGGGGCCTGGTGCGGCAGACGGGACCGCGGCCGGCGGCGAGCGCCGCGGATCGCAACGTGCTGGCCTACCGCCTCGATGCGGCCCAGGGGACGTTCAGCGCCACGCGGCGGTTTCTCCCCAGGCGCGTGGAGGCGACGATCTCCGTCGAGGCCGCGATCGACGACGACGAGATCGACGTCGAGGAGACGATCCGGTTCTCCGTGATGAACGTGCCGCTGGAGTCGATCGAGGTCCTGGTGGCGGCCGAGGTCGTGGCTTCCGGAACGATGGAGATCCGTCAGGAGGGACTGCTGCTCGAACCGCTCGTCGTCGACGTGCCGGCCGCCGAACGGGCCGCGGCGGAGCAGGGCGGGCGCGAATGCGTGCGGGCGCTGCTCGAGGCGCCGTTGCTCGGCAGCGGTGACGTGACGATCCGCTACCGGCTGCCCGCGCCGGCGGTGCCTGCGGAGTCGACCGTGGCCCAGGACCTGCCGCTGGCGTTGCCGCTGGCAGCGGCCGTGGGGCGGCAGACGGTGGTTCTCGATGCCGTCGATTCCCTCGTGGTGGACGTGCGCGGCGACGCCTGGCGGCGCGAGTCGGGCCCGCAGCCGGCGGGCCAGGCACCGGCCTGGTCGGCCGCGAAACCCCAAGCGCTCGTGCCACTCACGCTGGCCGCCCGCCGCGCCGCGGTGAACAAGGCCACGGTCGTCGAGGCCGCCTGGCTGCAGACGCGGCTCCTCCGCGACCGCAGGGAGGACGTGCTCACCTGTGCCGTATCTGCGGCGGCGGATGCGATCTCGCTGACACTGCCCGGACGCGGCGCCGATGCCGCGACGACCTGCGAGGTGTCGCTCGACGGCGCGCCGGTACCCGATGCCGTGCGCGGCGACGGCAGGGTGCTCGTGCCCCTTCCCGCCACCACGGCGGCGGGACGCCATCTGCTCGAGATTCGCAGCACCACGCCGGCCGCAAGCGGTTGGTCCGCCGAGGTCGCCCGGTTCGGCCTGCCCGTGCCCGTGCGCCTTGCGGCGCCCGTGTTCGAGGGCGGCGTGTTGCAGCGCCGCTTCTACTGGTCGGTCCACGCCCGTCCCGACGAACACCTGGTGGGCATTCCGGCACGTTGGACCGCGCAGCAGCGCTGGCGCTGGAGCACCACGGGCTGGCATCGTGACCCGATGGTCTCGGCGGGCGAACTGGCGGAGTGGGTGCGCGGCGCCGCCGTGCAGGCCCAAGCGGCCGGCACGCCCACCGAACCGGTTCCGTTCACGATCGACCCGCGACTGGCGGAACGCACCTGGGTGTTTTCGGGCCTCGGGCCGCCCGGTGTCGCCGATGCGTGGCTCGTGCCCACGTGGCTGCTCGTGCTCCTGGCCTCGGGCGGCGCGCTGGCGGTCGGCCTGACCATCGTCTATCGGCCCTGGTTCCGCCGCGTGCCGGTGGTGCTCACCGCGCTTGGGTGTGCGATCGTGGCCGCAGCGGCCTGGCCGGATCAGGCTCCGCTGGCCGCGCAGGCGGCGCTGCCGGGAATCATGCTCGCCGTCGTGGCCTGGGGACTGCGGGCGCTGACGGAGCGGCCGACGTACGTGCGGCGGGCGCCGAGCCAGCCGATGAGTTCGCTGGTCAGGACGGCGCCGTCGACGCCATCGCTGGTCGTGGGCGGCGGGCCGCTTCCGGGCGCGGTCGGCGATGGGGCGACGGCCGCCGGTCGGGTTGCGCCATGAGCCGC
>Ga0129333_10001010_pt1 | contig 24875 bp, 23 predicted proteins | sample CPB6_08_DNA_FD_94474 | JGI IMG/M metagenome (GOLD analysis project Ga0129333, IMG submission 94474) | Freshwater to marine salinity gradient microbial communities from Chesapeake Bay, USA - CPBay_Sum_0.6_0.8_DNA | ecosystem: Environmental > Aquatic > Marine > Coastal | place: USA: Chesapeake...
AAATATCTTGCAATCATCCCTCACTCAGCTTTCCTGAGTTGCTCCGATTCACTTGAGCTTTGGGGTTTTTGCTCAAAAACGGGTGTTTTACCGGAATCCACCACCTCTTTGCCGATAATGCAATGGTTGATGTCTTTACGGTCCGGAACATCAAACATGATGGGAAGCATGATTTCTTCAACGATTGCTCTTAATCCTCTTGCACCTGTCTTGCGAATCTTCGCTTTTTCAACAATTGCAAGTAGAGCTTCAGGTGTAAATTCAAGACCACATTGCTCCATTGCAAACAACTTTTGATATTGTTTGATGAGTGCATTCTTTGGTTTTGTCAATACTTCAAGCATTGCCTCATCTGAAAGTGGTTCAAGCGGTGCAATTACAGGCAATCGTCCAACCAATTCTGGTATGAAACCAAACTTGATGAAATCCTCTGGTTCAATTCTTGACAGAAGTGCATGAGATTCTTCTACATTCTCTTGCAAACTTGCACTGAAACCAATTGTTTTTGCATTGATTCTGCGCGCAATGGTTTTTTCGACACCATCAAATGCGCCGCCACAAATGAACAATATGTTTTTGGTATTGACATATACCAATGATTGCTCCGGATGTTTTCTGCCTCCGCGCGGAGGAACTCCGGCAACGGTACCCTCGAGCAACTTCAGTAATGCCTGCTGTACGCCTTCTCCGGAAACATCCCTGGTAATGCTTTGTGAATCAGAACGGCGGGCTATTTTGTCAATCTCATCGATATAGACGATACCACGCTCTGCTCTTTCAACATCATAATCTGCATTTTGTAGAAGATGAACCAAAATGGTTTCCACATCATCTCCAACATATCCGGATTCAGTAATTGTGGTTGCATCCGCAACAGCAAATGGAACATCTAAAATTCTGGCGAGTGTTTTTGCAAGCAAAGTTTTTCCGGTACCGGTTGGACCTGCAAGAAGAATATTGCTTTTCTCAATCTCTACTTCATCTTGCGATGGAAGAGCATGTGAAGCAATGCGTTTGTAATGATTGTAAACGGCAACACTCAAAATTCTTTTGGCTCTGTCTTGACCAATCACATAATCATCCAATTTGGCTTTGATTTGCGAAGGTTTCAATAAAGCTGTTTTATGCTGTTGTCTATGAGATTTTGTTGAAGGTGCGCGATGCTGATTCAATACATCCATTGAAGAATGAATGCAACGATCGCATATATACACCTCATCACCTGCAATGAGATTCTGCACATCCTCGGCTGAACGACCACAGAAGGAACAGTGAATGGAATCTTTGTCGTGAATTCTTGAACTCATTGTATTTGATTGATATTTATCAAGAAAAAAAATGGCGGGACGAAGCGATCGACCCGCCATCAAAGTACTCAAGAAGGATTATGATTTGCTTCCTTCATTTGGACGACGATCAAGGATTTTATCAATGATGCCATAATCTGCTGCCTGCTTTGCACTCATATAATTATCGCGATCAGCATCTTTAAGAATTGTATTTGTATCCTTACCCGTATGCTTGCTTATGATTGCATACAACATTTCGCGTATGCGAAGCATTTCTTTGGTGTAAATTTCAATATCGGTTGCCTGACCTTGCGTTCCACCCAATGGTTGATGCATCATGATGCGTGAATTTGGGAGAGCGAATCTTTTTCCTGCTGTTCCGGCACACAATAATACTTGCGCCATGGATGCAGCCATCCCAACACAAATCGTGCTGATATCAGGTCTCACAAATTGCATGGTGTCATAAATTGCCATACCGGCAGTAACGCTGCCCCCGGGTGAATTGATGTAAATGTTGATGTCTTTGGTCGGATCTTCGCTTTCCAAGAAGAGAAGTTGCGCAACTGTCAAACTTGCAACATGATCATCAATCGGCGTTCCGATAAAAATGATTCTGTCTTTTAGCAGACGAGAATAAATATCATAGGCCCTTTCGCCTCTGCTTGTTTGTTCCACAACCATGGGAACGAGTTGATTCATCATATTAGATGCTCCTGATGGTGATTATTCACCGGCAGATTTTGACTTAGTAGATTTCTTTTTTGGCTTTTCTGCAGCATCATCAGATTTTTTTGTCTTGGTGGATGCTTTCGCTTCTTTGGACTTTTCTGTCTTTGGTTTTGCAGTTTTGCTAGTGGTTTTTGCCGGTTTTGCTGTTGACGAAGAAGTCGCCTCTGCAGTGTCTTGCATCTGCTGAACCATGGCTTCCATGTCTTTTTCTGCAAAATAAGTTTCAGGATCAACTTCTGTTATCGTTGCTAGAGAAACAATTTTCTCCATGACTTTTCCGGCAAGGATTGATCCAAGAAATCTGTGATCTTTCATTAATTCAGAAAGAATTTGACTATCGGTCATTCCTGTTTGACTACGATAATGCTGAAGATAAGGAAGCAAATCTTGTTCTTCTAATGTGATTCCTTCTTTTTCTATGATCTTTTCACGAATCAATTCCCAGCGTGCTGTCTGCTCTGCATATGGTTTGAACACTCCTTCAAGATCAGGCAATTTCATGTCAGTTGCAGCAGGACCTTGCTGCTTTTTGAAATTATCAAACATCCCATGCATCACTTCGTGAACGATTTGTTCTGGAACTTGGAAATCGTGTTTTGATGTCATGATGTCAACAACTTGAATTTCCATTTCTTTCTTGGCTTCATCCTCAAGCATGCGATTATTGTAATCACGAACGCTCTGCTCCAAAGCTTCTACGGTATTCAATGCACCACGAGAATATTTCTTGACGAATTCTTCATCCAATGTTGCGGGAATGATTTTCTCGGCGGAAAGGATTTTTACTTCAAAACGATCGGGATTTTCTTCTCCTTCTGTTTTGTCCATGTAGGTGACCGTGTCACCAACTTTTTTGCCAATCAATGCATCTCTCAAGAAACCATCCAAATCAGGATGCTCAAGGAAGATTGTATTTTCTTGTGGCTCCAATCCTTCCATTGGTTCACCTGTTTCATCATCAACTTTGGTGAATCGTATGGTTACATTGTGCTTTGCATCATCTATGCTCTCTGTAGATTCACTTGTTGCTGCTTTGAGCAAGATTTCGTCAATGATTTTTTTGACATCTTCATCGCTGACTTTGCCAACAGGCTTTTTTAATTCCAAACCTTCATACGATGCTACTTCGAATTCGGGAATGATACCAAATCGAATGACATAAGTCATGGATCCATCTTCGCCGGGCTTCAAATCACGTAATTCGGGCTGGCCTAAAATCTTGACATTATTATTGCGAGTGTAACTTCTAAATTCAATGTCGGCAATGTCCATTATACTCTCTTGCTCGATTTGTCTGCCAAATCTCTGCTTGATGATTGATAGTGGAACCTTGCCCTTTCTAAACCCCTTGATTTCTATAGTTGGCTGTGCTTTAAGATATGCACGCTCAAAATGAGGCACAAAATCCTCTTTGGTCAACGTGAAACTGACCTCTTGTGTGCAATTATCAATTGATATGACGGTGATTTCCAAAGGAGTAACCTTGATTATTCTCAAAATTCCGGGGCTGCCGGTGATGTATTGTGCGGATGGGGAGGGTCGAACTCCCACGGGTTGCCCCACCAGATCCTAAGTCTGGCGCGTATGCCAATTTCGCCACATCCGCATGACTAACAATAGACAAGAGCGCAAAAATACAATGTTTTCAGCGGTTTATGAAATATTTGTTAACTTGACGAACTTTGAGTCAAAGAAGTAAAGAGTACCAAATTATGACGATTTATAGTAAATAAGCCCATGTTGTCAAAAAGCAAAACATTTGATATCATTGTTTTGGGAGCAGGAATTGCTGGTATTTCTGCTGCCGTGCATTGCATTGGCAGGGGATTAAGACCTTTGGTTATCGAATCCACTTCGAATGTGGGTGGCAGGGCTCGTTCTTTTATTGATAGAGTTTCCGGGGATATGATTGATAATGGTCAACATGTAATGATGGGTTGCTATGATTCTTTTTTTGAGGTACTCCGTTTGCTCGGAACATTTGAAAAAGTAAAAAAACAGGAGTTCCTTACCATTCCATTTCACTTTCCGGATGGAAGAAGAGATCTTCTTCATGCGAAGGGGATTGGTAATGTTCATGGTCCACTTGGCATGGCGCTGGGCTTTTTGAGATTGTCTATTCTGCCTAGAAAAGAGAAAGCAAGTCTTCTCATTTTTGCCATGCGTGTGAAATGGAATCTTTGCAAACCTGGGTTGATGACAGCAATGGAATTGTTGCTATCAGAATCTCAATCTCAAAGAATCATCGACTTGGTGTGGTCGCCTGTTATTCTTGCAACAATGAATGGCAAACCTGAGGAAGTGTCTGCAAAGATTTTCATTAATGTGTTGCGACTTGCTTTTTTTGGCAAAGGTGATTCATCGAGTTTATACATTCCACAATGCGGATTGTCTGAATTGTTTGAGCCTTTTGGTGCATGGCTCGAAAAACATGATGGAATGTTGATTCAAAGCAATGGAGTTGAAAAACTTGTGATTGAGAATGACGAGATTCAAGGCGTATATGCCCAAGATGGAATGTATGTTGAAAGCAAGTATGTCATTTCCGGAATTCCACCACATGCACTATTGAAAATTCTTCCGGATGCTCATAAGACCACTTCCTTTTTTTCTTCTTTTGATTCGATTCGATATTCACCAATCATTTCTTTATATCTGTGGTTCGACAAATCATTTCCGGAAATTGATATTGCTGCAATCTTGGAATCTTCAACGCAATGGATATTTAGAAAATCAACAGTAATGCAACATGCAAAATCAATGCTTGCGCTGACAATTAGTGCGGGTGATGAAATCGTATCAATGTCAACTGAAGAAATTGCTCTCGCATGTTCAAATGAGATTCGTCAATGCTTTCCCGAAATGGTTGATGCACAATTGCTTCATTGGAAAGTAATCAAAGAGCGAATGGCAACTGTGCTAATCGACCCTGATACAGAAGAGTCCAGACCGGATTCAAAAACCCCGATCAAAGGATTGCTTTTGGCAGGTGATTGGACGAATACTGGTTTGCCCGCAACATTGGAAGGCGCAGCTTTGAGCGGAAAAGTGGCAGCCTCGCTTGTTTAGCCGCCATATGCCCCAAATGATTTAATACCTGCCTTCCAGACTAATCTTGCAATCGCCCATGTAAAGAAGCACCAGAATATACTGACCGATATATGGTACCAAGCAAATTCCATGGACAATTGTCCAATTGAAAATGCAGCGGGGACATAACTTAGATATTGAAAAGGAAACCATCCGGAGATAGATTGAATCCAATGGGGCATAATGTCAAGTGGTACAAGTGATCCTGAAAGAAACCACATGCTCATGTCAAAAATCACATGGAATGTCCAGGTTTCCTCAAACCAAAATGCCAAATATGAAATCGCCATGGAAATGAAAAATTTGATCAGCATGGCATTAAAAACAAGCAATAGTGACAATGCACAACCAGACAATGAAATATGTGAATTTGTCAGCAAAGGAATGAATGGAATGAGTATGCATGTTGCGATTATGACGCCAATGCGATCCGCTGCTCCAAGTGCCGCAGAAAACCCCAAATGTGAAATAGGTTTGATCAGATATTTATTCAGATCCCCTTTTCTGATTTCTTCAGAAACATTTTTTTCTATCCGTCCCGAACGAATGATCACTCCATATAAAGCTGCAAGGGTTGCATACAAAAACATTGAGTCTGAAGAGTAATTTCCTATGCTCTGATTATCTCTTCCGGCATATACTGAACTCCAAAGAAAGTATTGAACCCCAATTAAAACGAGAAGGGATAAAAAGCTATTGCTGAAATAGTCCATGCGATATTCAAGCAATGAGGAGAGTCCACTTCGAAAAGTTGCAAGATAGGTTTGCATCACAATGCTCTGGTTCTTCCGCCATCCACAAGCAATGTTATGCCTGTGATATATGAAGCTTGCTCGGAAGCAAGGAATACTGCAGCAGAAGCAATTTCTTCGGGTTCGCCCAATCTCTTCATCGGTACTTCTTGAGCCATGGCATGCGCAATTGCTTCATTTGTGGTTTGTTGTTGCAGTGCTTTTTTTCCAATCAAAGCTTCTAGACGACCGGTTTTTGTGGCACCGGGCAAAACGCTATTGACGGTAATGCCAAATTGCGCGAGTTCATTTGATAAAGTTTTTGACCAAGCGGCGGTTGCACTGCGAACAGTATTTGAAACACCCAATTCATCAAGAGGTTGTCTTACCGATGTTGAAATGATGGAAATGATTCTACCAAAACCTTTTTGTTTCATACTCGGAATGCAATGTTGTGCAATGATGTGCGAAGACATCAATAATCTTTCAAATGCATCATGGAATGATTCAACAGAGGACTGTTGTATCGAACCGGGTGCGGGTCCACCGGAATTATTGATGACAATGTCTATTGAAGTATCAGCAAGTTGCGAGAGCGCGGATTGCACTTCATTAAGATTGGAAAAATCAGCGATGAGCATGCGATGCTGCTGTCCTTGAGAAGCGGGAAGTGAATCAATCACTTCTTTGAGCTTCTCCTTATTTCTTGCAAAACCAATGATTGAACAGCCGGATTCGGCAAGTAATGTTGCAATTGCCAAACCGATTCCTTGAGTGCAGCCACATACAAGAGCTGTTTTATTGTCGAAACGAATATTCATTCAGGTGTCCTATCATTTTGCAAGTACAATGAATTGTGTTCTTCGATTGAGAGCTCGATTGCGTTCTGAATCATTGGGAGCAACAGGCTGAGACATACCAAAACCTCTACCTCTTAATCTCTTTTCTTCAATTCCTCTTTTCACCAATTCCTGCATTACAGATTTCGCTCGTGCATCCGAGAGTTTCAAATTGAATTCTTCGCCACCGATATTATCTGTATGACCTTGTATTTCCAATCGCAATTTTGGATAGCGTTCCATGAGTTCAGCAAGTTCGTCAATGCGTATCATTGATTCTTGTCGAACGACAGAAGAACTAAAGTCAAAGTGTATCGGGTATTTGAACCCATCTGCAACATCAAATCCAGGTCCAAGTGGTGCAGTGTCATATTCACTTTCAGCATGGACTGAATCCGTGGCAAAATCAAGACCCATGAATACTTTGTGAATTCCATAATACACAGGTGGTTTATATGATATTTTATAGAAATTACGCAGACTTCTATAAATGTCGAGAAAGACCGCAATCAATTCTTCTTTGGTTTTTGCGCGATAATATTTCCCACCGGTATACTTCGCAATCTGCCTCATGATCTCATCATTTGGATATCCAAAACCAACTGTGAAAATATTCACACCTTTCGTTTTTGCTGTGTCAAGTATTGTCTTCAATCGTGCTTTTGAATAATTGTCTTCGCCATCCGAAAACACTACAATCACTTTGGGAATGGTATCCGGAAACTCTGATGTAAATGCCTCCATCGATTTCAGAATTGCATCGTATAATCCAGAATAGTACCCTTGTCCATCAAAAAAAGTGGATTTGAATTTATTGATGATGATTTCTTTGTCTTTCCACATGGGTACTTTTTCGATATACTCTTTTGAGAATGTCGAGATTCCGATTCGATCCTGAGGTTGCTTCATGTTCACGAATAATTCAGTACCCATTGCTATGGCATCCATTACGCCTGACATTGAACCACTGAAGTCAACGCTGAGCATAATTGCATAAGGAATGGAATCTGCATCACCATATTCACGCACTTTGAAACTATCAATGTTCTCTATGGAGCGTCCCAGCTTTTCCTTCAGCATATACCAATACTTTTGATCTTGACGATAGGGAGGAGCAATGTGAGTGATATAATGTCCTGTGGTGTCAAAAACCTTGGCAAATAAACGCACTTGATCAGGATATGAATTTGTTTCAATCCTTGTAACTTCCATTTGGATTTCGGAGGGCTTTGCGCTGTCGATGTGTTTTGTGGATGTCAGAAGAAATTGTCTTTTCATTGAGTCGGTTACATCACTTTGTAATTCAAGCGATGAAAGCAATGCCGCTCTGCGAGAAGTCCCGCATGATGAAACGATCATCATTCCGCAGAAAAGAAAGCAAAGAAAGGAAAAGGCAGATATTCTTTCGATTACTGCCTTTTTTTCTTCATTATGTGAAGATGCATTCTTCATGTATTACTCAGCTTTGGGTGGCTGCCAGGAACCACGATTCCATTTTACTAATTCTATATTGGCATTTCCTACATACAATTTCATCTTGGCACGAATTGGTATTCTGGCTTCATCATCCGTAAACCAACCTTCAAATTTCCCGGAAAGACCATAGATGCCGGTCCAATTTGCAGTTCCGTTTAGATATAAGGTTTTCACGGGATATTTGATTGCATCAACTTCAATCGCCTCTTCTTTTCCAACAAAATTGATTGACGTTGAAACGGTGTCATCCATGATGATTGTTGGTACTTTAATTGTCTTCTTGGACTTCAACATTTGTCGTGCGAGAAAAAACAAACTACTTCCATCATTCCATTTTTTGGAAGTTTTCAAAACCCTTTTATTGCTCAATTTATTGGCTTTGTATTTTTCCATGGTGACACTTTGACCGGGATAGTCAAACAAGTACTTATCATAAGTCCACGATCCATCTGATTCTTTTGTACTTGCTGCAAAATTGTGAGAATATTGCACTGATGGATCGATCCAACTTTCATAAATAGAATGCAGATCAACGAAAGGAATACCCTTGCGCGAATCGATATAAATTTTTGTATGATGAACTGATTTCCCATTGAATGTTTCATTCTTCAATGTAGTCACGCGGATTGTACCCAATGAAATCCCCATATATGAAACGTCATAAACCAATTCTTCACCGGTTGATAACACTTGTGCATCTGTTGTGATTGCCGTGAATATTGTCACTACACACAGCAGAATGATTTTCTTGAACAAAGACATTGAATAATTATCCTTCATTATTTGAGTTTGGCAATCTTACTTGCTTCCGGAAAGAGCGTGACTGCTTTTTTGATTTGTTTATCATCTTCATAAGCAATGGGATAAAACCCTGCATTTCCGAATAGTGAACGTGCAATGGTGGCTTTGATCATGCTTTTCAGATATTCTTTGTCTGTTGCATAATTGCCATCATTCCATTGAACTTCTTTACTTTCTGAAAGTGTGCGGAAATCTTTTAGCAAATCTTCGGTGACATCAAAACTCTTTCTAAATGCATTGAAATTATCTTTGTATGAAGTGCGCAATGTCGAACCTGAACCTCGAAGATAGGAATCGGTGAACTCCCAGAATAGATTCTTTCTACGAATTGATACACTCAATGGAGTGATTGTATCTGGCTTTACAACATAGTCCGGAGTGATGCCACCTCCACCATAGACTGTTCTGCCACTCATGGTTTTGAACACAGGTCGTGTGGAATCAGATTTCTTTTTCGAATCTTGTGAATGTTCGATGTTTTCTCCTTCTTCAACTTCCTCGCGTCCTTCGCCTTTATAGTATTTGTCTTTGTCGCCATACGGTCTTTGAATCAATCTTCCGGAAGGTGTGTAGTATCTGGAAATGGTGAGTCTATACGCAGATCCATCGGGCAATGGGTATTGCTGTTGCACTAGACCTTTACCAAATGACACATCACCAACAATCAATCCGCGATCCAAATCCTGAACCGCACCTGAAACAATTTCACTCGCTGAGGCAGACCCACCATTGATCATGACGATGAGAGGAATATTTTCAAAATCTCCGCCATCGCTGGAAAAATAATCTTCATCCACTTCGGGTCTGCGACCTTTGGTATAGACAATTTTTTGTCCACCTTTCAGAAATTCATCTGCAAGTCTGAATGCTTGATCGAGATAACCACCGGGATTATTTCTCAAATCAAGAATCAGTTTTTTCATGCCTTCGCCGCGAAGTTTTGCGGCGGCTTCCATGAATTCAGAATGGGTTGTTGCAGCAAATCGATTGATTGAAATCACGCCAATGTCTGTTTTTTCAATCATGAATGATGCATCAACGGTGTAGAGTGGAATTTTATCTCTGATGATATCATAATCAATAAGTTTGGCTTCGCCGGATCTTTTGATGCCCAATTTTACTTTGGTGCCTTTTGGACCGCGTAGTTTTTTGGGAACATCTTCTCTAGTCAAACCAATAGCGCTGCTGTCATTGATTTTGACAATTTTGTCACCGGATTGAATACCCAATGCTTCGCTGGGACCACCACTGATTGGTGTAACGATGGTTATTGTGTCTTTTACCACGTCAAATTCAACACCAATACCCTCGAAACTTCCCTGAAAATCTTCGGTTACTTTTTTCATTTGATCGGCAGGAATATACACCGAATGCGGATCAAGTTCATTGAGCATGCCACGAATTGCAGCTTCGGTGAGTTTCTTTGAATCCACATTTTCGACATACATTTGATTGGCTCTATTGAGCACATCATTGAACTTTTTGACTTGATCATAAATCGAGTCATTCGACATTGCCGGACGAACCATCGTGCCGAGGAAAATACCGATGCCGATACTTGCACCGAAGATTAATGCTTTTGTGATTTTCATGGTATTGTGCATTAAGGATAATGATAAGCCGCAATTTACGAGTTTATGGGCATTTACCTTCGTTTTGGTAGGTCAACCCCAAATTCCCCCAATTGGTTTCGGTGGCTTGACGAATGCATCTTCAGTATAGTGTGATGGAATGGAAATCAATCTTTGAAACGATACCCGACGCCTTTGACAGTTTCGATCAGATGTCCGTATCTACCGAGTTTTTCCCTGATTTTGGAAACATGCACATCCACTGTGCGATCAACCACATAGACACTTTCACCCCAAATGCGTTTGAGCAGGGTTTCTCTAGGAAATACTTTTCCGCGATTGGCAGCCAAAAATGCCAAAAGTTCAAATTCTTTTTTGGGGAAGAATGATTCTTTTTGATCGATGCGAACGGTGTAGTTTTGGCGATTGATTTCAAGTGTATCAATAGTCAATACTTCAGGTGCGGCAATAGTTTCAGTGCGGATTTTTTCAGCGGCTCTTCTTAGGATTGTCTTGACTCTTGCAACGAGTATGCGAGGGCTCACGGGTTTTTGGATATAATCATCGGCTCCGAGTTCCAAACCAAGAATCTGATCGATTTCACCTGTTTTTGCAGTGAGGAAGATGATGGAAACCTGAGCCAATCCGGGAATCATGCGAACTTGTCGGCAAACTTCAAAGCCATCCGGACCCGGCATCATGATATCGAGAATGATTAAATCGGGTTTGAATTCCTCTGCAACATGTAATGCAATATTTCCATCAGATGCCGTTGCTACCGCATACCCCTCTTTTTCGAGATTATACTGAATGAGATCTACGATGTCTACTTCATCATCAACTACGAGGATTTTCTTAGCCATAGTGTTTCCAAATCATCAGATATTGCATGAGACTATGCCAAATTATGGAATTATCGCTGCCTGCAAGGTTATGATTCGGTAATACAATCATCTCACTTTGAAGGTTGCCATGGTTATAATGGCAAGTAATATCCCAATAATGTAAAATCGGGTCACGATTTTGGATTCATGAAGGCCGGATCTTTCAAAGTGATGATGCATAGGAGACATCTTGAATAATCTCCTGCCCTCGCCATATTTCTTTTTGGTGTATTTGAAATACATCACCTGAAGTATTACTGAGACTGTTTCTGCAAAGAAAATGCCTCCCAGAATGGGCAAGAGAAATTCTTTCTTTATGAGAATGCATAAACCGCCTATTGCACCACCGAGCGCAAGTGAGCCAGTATCACCCATGAATACTTGTGCAGGGAAGGAGTTGAACCACAAAAATCCGAGCGATGCTCCCACAAGAGCTGCACTGAATATTGTAAGCTCATCAGCGCCTCTGAGATGAAAAATGTTCAAATATTGAGAGAATACTGCATTGCCACTAACATAGGAAATCACTGCAAGAGCCATTGCGGCAATACCCACAGTTCCAATCGCCAATCCATCCAAACCATCTGTGAGATTCACGGCATTTGAAGTGGCTGTCAAAATGAACATCACAGCGGGGATATATAACCATCCAAAATCAAAATGAACATCCTTTGAAAAAGGTACTGTGGTGAGTGTTTTATATTGATCGAAATTTGAAGAGAACCATTCGGGAAAAAAGTAAATCGTTGAGCCAACGATGAGTCCAACCACTACTTGTCCGACAATCTTATATCTTCCAATCAATCCTTTCTTGAGTTTCTTGATCACTTTGAGATAATCATCCAGAAAGCCAACCATTCCTAGACCCAATGTGATGAACACAATTAGAATCACGAATGCATTTTGAATGTCAGACCAAAGCAATGTGGGAATGATCAATGCTGAAAGAACGATAAGCCCACCCATGGTCGGTGTTCCGGCTTTTAATGAGTGATTGCCGGTTTCTTGCAATTCGGTTTTTGCTTGTTCACCAATTTGCATCCGCTTTAGTTTTTTTATGATCCATGGTCCGACTATGAATGAAATCAATAAAGCCGTTATGGTTGCTGCCGCCGATCTGAATGTCACATATTGAAAGACACCAAATCCGGGAAGATTAAAATTTGTTCTCAGCCAAGTGGTCAAAAAATAAAGCATGCAACATCCTCAAGAGTGTTCGGATTGTATTCGAAATTCACGCCAATGCTCCAGCACTTGTTCGAGTTTTATTCCTCTCGAACCTTTTATGAGAATGATATCTCCCGATTGTGCATGTGCATTGACATATTGCGCGCACTGTTTGGCATCTGTAGCACGAATGATATTGTCGGGCAAATTTTTCAGGGCTTCAAAAGCTTCTGAAAATTCACTGCCAGTCACAATGCATTCATCACAAAAATGCAATACTTGTTGAAGCAAATTGCGATGTTCTTCTTGAGATGATGATCCAAGTTCACGCATGTCGCCAAGTATTGCTATACGTCTGCCTGTACATGGCATTGCAGACAATGTCTCGAGCGCGGTCATCATCGAAGCAGGATTAGCATTGTATGAATCATTCAAAATGGTGATATCATCAATGTGTGTTTTTGACATTCTTCCATATCCCGTGTAAACAGGGGCTTCATAATGCTGTAAAGCATTTGCGATTTGTTGTAATGACATGCCACAAGCGAATCCAATGCTAGCTGCTGCGATGGCAGTCATCGCGCCAACTTTTCCGGGCAATGACAATTGCACATGTTGACTTGCATGAGCTGTTTTCAAGATCAATTCAGCAAGACCATGTTCATTCAAGCGCCATTCTGCATATATATCTGCATTGCTATCAAGTGCATATGTGAGATGTCGTGGACCATTCGCATGATGCATCAATCTCTCATCATTCATATTGATGAGTCTTGTGCCACCACATTGCTCAAGCCATCGAAACAAAGCAGTTTCTTCTTTTTCAACGCCATCGAGATCAATCAATTTTTCGAGATGTTCTTTGCCGATATTCGTTATGAGTCCATGCGTTGGTGAAAGCATGCTCGCAAGTATGGCAATCTCTCCGGGTTCATTCGTACCGATTTCAATCACTGCTGCTTCATGCTGTTCATTGAGCATGAGCATTGTCAAGGGCACACCAATTTGATTATTGTGATTTGCCATAGTCTTCAATGTGTGCTTGCATGTTCCAAGCACATGAGCAGCGCAATCTTTCGTGGATGTTTTTCCGGCCGCCCCTGCGATTGCAATCATGGGAATATCAAATTTCAATCGATGATGGTGAGCCAATGATCCTAATGCATGAAGCGTATCATCAACGATAAGATGAGGGATGCTTGAGAGATTGGATTCAATGTGCAATGAATTTTCTTGAATCAATGTGCCAACCGCACCTTTTGCCATGACATCTTCAATGAATGCATGACCATCAAATTGTTCACCCTTCAGTGGAACATAGAGATTCCCCGGTTGAATACTTCGCGAATCCGTAGAAATGCCATGACAATCCAATGGTAATTGGTTTGATCTTGTACCAAGTATGGAAATCAATTCGGATTGTGTGAATGAAGCTGTATTCATGTATGCTTATATATGCTTCTGCAAATTGCAGGATTGAGTCTTTGCAAACTTAACAAAATGAGTGTCTATGGATTTTTGATTGCATGTCTTTTGGCAAGTTCAGCAGATAGCAAAGTAATAACGGCTGTGTAATATGTCCATACTGCCGGAATCACCAATACCGCATAAGTTCCATAAAAAATGCCAAAACCTGGTGTTTTTCCCACATACCAACTAAAAAGCATGCGCGCACTCTCCCAAAGCAACCATGCCAAAAGCGTTGCATTGCGAATCGTATTCCATGGAAGTTTTTTTGGTGGCAATGTTCGATAAATGAACATGAATAGCAAAGGAGGCGACAAAAATGCCACGATTCTTACCAAGATTCCCGTGATGAAAAGCCCATCCGGCAAGATTGGAAAAAGAACACCCTCAAATGCTGATGCAATCGGATGAAGAAATGTGCTCGCAATCACCAGAAATATAAAGACAATGGTTCCCCAAAGATCTCTCGCCTTCACATGCACGAATGATTGCTCGGTTATCGTCCCAAAAACCGCCTCCATACCGCTACGAAATGATGACAATAAAGCTGAGGCAGTCCAAAGCAATGCCGGTATTCCTATCCAACCTGCATTGGAACTATGTCCAAACAATGACTTTATCTCTTTCAAAACAAGTGAAACTGCCCCGGAACCCGATTCCCCCATAGGTAGTAGCGTAGATAAGAAAATCTCCAAAGATGGCAAAAAAGTATCAATATTCACCAAGTTGCCAACAATGAATAAAGCAACCAAAAGGAGAGGAAATACGCATAGCAATGCATTGAAGGCAATTCCGGCAGAAATAAGAAATAGATGCCTGGAACCCATGTCTTCAAAAAAAGATTCTATGGTTTTGTACCAATATTTCGCTGACTTATTGGTCAATATGCTTTCCACTTTGTGATGAGAGCAGCTTGGGCTGTGGTTTCATTATTGTCCAAGCAATCATGCAAAGTTCGTAAATTTGCATTGTTTAAGACATCTTTGAACATTTATCTGCCGAGAGGTGCATTATGATAGATCTCATGAATTTGAATGCTTCCGAGGAGGAAGTTGGATTTGAGACCATTCCGATTGGAGTGACAGGTGCAGATGAGAATGACAATATTCGCATCACACAAAAAGCTTTGAATGAAGTGAAGAAGATAAAAACACAGAACTCGATTCCTGATGATTATGGTCTTCGAGTTGGCGTGAAGGGTGGTGGATGTTCCGGAATGTCCTATACACTTGGTTTTGATGCTTCTGAAAAGGAATTGGATCGAGTATATGAAACGCAAGGCGTTCGTGTATTCATCGACCCAAAAAGCCTGTTTTATTTGATGGGTGTCACTTTGGATTATAGCGATGGCCTGAATGGTCGCGGATTTACATTCAATAATCCGAATGCCACCAAAACATGTGGTTGCGGAAGTTCATTCGGCGTTTGATTTTACACATTTAACCGAGATTTCAATTATGGCTTATGAATGGAAATTCAATCCTCGTCCATATAGCGATGAGGAAGCAAAAGAAAAGTTAGCTTCAGTTGTATCGCCTGAAACATCTGATTGGCATTATAATACGCATCATAAAGGGTATGTGACATTCTTAAACAAGATTGAAACAGAACTTGAATCTGCTGACCGCTCCGGTGCAAATGGAAATTATAGTCATGTTGGCGAATTGAAGCGTCGTTTGACTTGGAATCATGGTGGCACTGTGCTTCATGATGTATATTGGGAGGTACTAGGAGGCGATGGTGATCCTTCAAAAGGACCTGAGATTCTTGCTGCAATTGAAAAAGAATTTGGTTCATTTGACAATTGGAAAGCGGATTTCAAAGCCGCCTGCATTGCCGCGAAACTTTCAGGTTGGGGTGTACTTACACATGATCAATTGTATAGCGGTCGCCTGCTGAATGTGCTTGTTGATGAACATCATTATGGTGCAATTTGGGGTGGAATCCCATTGATATCATGCGATGTATTTGAACATGCGTATTATCATAAAGATGGTCCGGGCAGAGCAAAATATGTGGACAATTTTCTCGCAAATCTCCATTGGGGAAGAATCAATGAGAGATATAAGAAATTTGTTCGTTGATTGAAGTAATTCAGGAACTCACGAGGTAATTGTGTAGTTTTGTACATACGAACTCCTCGTAAAGTTAAAAGGATGGGCATTTGGCATTTCGCTCTTGCGATGAGTCAAATGCCCGTTTTTTTATTGAACATCTTGGTGTACAATGTCAAGCATTCCAATTTTCCCACTTGATTTGGTGGTATTTCCCGGCACCACATATCCTCTTCACATTTTTGAAGAGAGATATAAAGCCATGATTGGTTTATGCTTGGCTGAAGATTCTCATTTTGGAATACATTTGAAATCCACCGGCATTCTTCATCCAATTGGAACAGTGGTTGATGTCACATTGCTGAGAAGATATGATGATGGAAGAATGGATATTCTTGTGAAAGGTTTGTACAGACACAAGATTTCTCGTCTGAATACTCATACCACACCATATTATCTGGCAGAATCAACCGTGTTTGCAGATAGGGAAGATGAGGAAGTGAATGTATCGGCACTGATGGAATGTTTGGAGCTTTATAATCGCGTGGTGAGAGCAATACCAGATTTGCAAGCCAGAAGATATTCATTGGAAGACATATTGGAAATGACCCTCATGCCTTCTTTTATCTTTGCAACAAAAAGCGGATTGAATGTAAAGCAAAAGCAAGAATTGTTGGAAATGCGATCTGAATCAAAGCGCATTGAAATGCTTACTGAGATTTTGAGTTTTGTGGTACCCAAACTTGAAGAGCATACTCAAAGAGAGCGAATAATCATGAGCGATGGCTATTTCACTTCACTCAAATGATTCATCTTGATCATCAATTTCAGGTTGTTCTGTTTCCCGCATGCGATATCCCACTCCTCTGATGCTTTGAAGAATTCTCGGTGAGCCGGGTCTTTCAATTTTCGACCGAATTCTTTTAATGTACACATCAATGATATTTGATTCCGGATCAAAATTGTGCTTCCAAACATGCTGAGTTATCATGCTTCTTGATATGATGCGATTTTTATTTCGCATGAGATATTCAAGCAGTGCATATTCTTTTGTTGTGAGTTCAATTTCCTTTCCCCATCTGAAGGCAACATGTGCCACGGTGTCGAGCGTGAGATCCATGCATTGCATTTTTGTCGATTTTTCCGGACTTGATCTACGCATGATGGAACGCAATCTTGCAGCCAATTCTTCAAAGTGAAAGGGCTTGGGCATATAATCATCAGCCCCTAAATCCAATCCTGCAACTCTATCTTCGGTATTGCCACGCGCAGTGAGCATCAAAACAGGTGTCACATTCCCTGCAGCGCGCATTGCACTCAAAACAGCAAGACCATTTCTTTTTGGTAGCATGACATCCAACACAACAGCATCATATTGATTATGGAGAGCCATTTCCAGTCCCGTTTGACCATCAAATGCCGTCTCTACGATATAACGCTCTTCTTCCAATCCTCTTTTTATAAAGAGAGCCATTTTCTTTTCATCTTCTATTACGAGAATCTTCATTGATCAGATCCTGAAAGAATATTCTGATTAGTATTCAAAAGAAATAAAGTCTGCCAGATCTTCTGCTTTTCCCAAATGAAGAAGCATGCCTTCTTCTTTGAGATCTTGAATTGCCTTCAATACTCGATCCATTTCGATGCGATGATGATAGGAAAATCTCCATGCATCAATGGGAGCCATGCTAATTTCCAAAACAAGCAATTGTGCTACCGTCACAGTTTCTTGTTTCAGATATCGTTCTTTCACCGCTTCAAGATAAAACGGAATTTCATCACCAATCAAATGATCCGGTACAAAGAAATAATTTTCCAAAGTCAAGAGATCACAAATCGGAAAGCCTCGGACAGGATCTAACATAAGCGGAAAAAACTCAATTCCAACAACATAGAGATGTTCGTGATCATTACCCCATAAATCATTCCAGACAAGAGGATGATTCTCTTTGAGCCATTCAAAAAAGAGTACTTCTTTTTTAGGCAATTGCATCAGATGCGTGGTGCCTACATGAGCAAGAATTGACTTCGCATCTTCAATGGACAGTTTGGTAAGAATATCTTCATCGAAAGTCAATATGCCCTGCGATCCCGATTGGGGCACTTGTTCTTTTAGTGTGGTGATGAGCGAATTGATATCCATCACATGTCTCTCAATTTTGCATGATGCTTTGTTGAGACGGCATCGATGATCCTTGAAATATCTACATTGATTTCATCATCGGTCAAAGTTTTTTGATGTGACTGAAATGTACATCTCAAACCAATCGACATTTTACCTTCTCCGATTGAAGAGCCTTTGAAAATATCAAAGACAGTCAGATCAATCAAGAAATTACCTGACTTTTTCTTTGCGGTTTCCATGATTTCTTTTGCAGTGATTGATGCATCAATGATAAACACAAGATCGCGTTGAACCGCGGGGTATATGCTGATGGGCTTATAAGCCGGGTCATATCTTTTGAGCGCATAGAGAGATGTCAAGTCTATGATAATTGCATAAACAGGCATCATGCAATCGAACTTTTCGCAATATGTCGGGAGCAATTGCCCTACAGTTGCAATCGAGAATTTTTCATAATGACTCACGAAGGTTAATGCATTTTGACTCATGACCAATTCTGATGCAAAGTCTTCAGGAATATTTGTGGTTGTTGAATATTGCTCAACTCTCGCAAATTTCAGTATTGCTTCCACTAAACCTTTTGCATCATAAAAATCATATTCTCTTGATTTGCTTTTCCAGTGTTGTTCGGTTATAGCACCTGCAAGCATGATGACTGCATGTTCACGCTCTCTGTATCCGTCAAGTGAGGCAATTGAATCTTGCACTGTTGAGTCTTTATGGAATACTCTGCCAATGTCGAAGATCGCAATGTTTTTTTGCCCTGCATTCCAATTTCTTGCAATCACTTCGAGTGAAGCGGGAATGAGTGATGGACGCATTGCTGCATAATCTTCACTGAGAGGATTGAGCAAGGTGACCGGATTATTTGAGTAATATTTTGCGACTTCTGTATTCATCAAGGAATTTGTGACGATTTCTTGCAAACCCATGGAAGTGAGTTGTCTGCGTATGCTGTTGCGCAGTGCATGTTGCGAGAGACTTGGATTGACTGATGCATTTCCCGGAAAACGCACATCTTCATTTGTTGGCAGATTGTCATAGCCAATCGTTCGAGCCAATTCTTCAATCAAATCAATTTCTTCATGAATGTCGATACGCCAGCTTGGAGCAATGACTTCAAGTGTATGGTCTTTTTCATTGATGATTTTGCATCCAATCGCTTCTAAATTTTTCCTTGCTTTCGTTTGATTAACTTCCATTCCAAGCAATGCTGATGCACGCATCAAATCAATAGTAATGGTTGTATCTTCATGCTTGTTCGGATATTCATCGATCAATTCATCGGAGATATAACCACCTGCCAAATCCACAATCATTTGCGCTGCCCTTTTTGCAGCATGAGGAATCATATTTATGTCAACACCACGTTCGAAACGATATGCCGCATCACTGGAGATCCCGAGTGTTTTTGCTGTTTTGCGAATGGATGAAGGTTGAAAATATGCCGACTCAATAAAAACCGAAGTGGTTTGATTAGATATTTCACTGTTTTTTCCGCCCATTACGCCGGCAATGGCAATTGGTTTTTCGGCATCACAAATCAAGAGCATGTCTTGAGCTAATGTGCGAGACTTTCCATCAAGAGTTTCATAAGATTTAATATCTGCTGCTCTTTTCACGATGATTGTATTTCCTGCAATCAGATCTGCATCGAAGGTGTGAAGAGGTTGACCGGTTTCGAACATTACATAATTGCTGACATCGACAATGATGTTTTTGGGACGAAGTCCGATTGATTCCAATCTTCTTTGAAGCCACTCAGGAGATTCTCCATTTTTGATACCCTTCAATGTCAATCCCGCATAGCGATGACACAGATCCGCATCTTGAATCTTGATTGTTGGATTGCCTTCAGCGCGATGAGATGTATACGTTTTTTCTGCTTCTTCAATGCCGGGTGTCTTGAATCTATGAATATTCTCTTCAAAGCATGCAATTTCTCTTGCCAGACCCATATGGCTTAGGCAATCTGCTCTATTTGGCGTAATGCCTATTTCGAGGAATATGTCGTCCATTCCAAGAACATTCGCCAAAGGCATGCCTATTGGAGTATCATCAGGCAATACCCAAATTCCGCCATCATCTTCGCCGAGATTCAATTCATGCTTGCTGCATATCATTCCATTGGACTCAATGCCGCGAAGTTTTCTTTTGCCAATGGTAAATCCACCATTCGGAATGATTGCACCGGATTCAGCTACAATCACGGTTTGACCGGCTTGCACATTCGGGGCACCGCATATAATTATGACTTCTTCCTTGCCCGTGTTTACGGTACAAACCGATAATGAATCAGCATTTGGATGCGCTTCCTTATTCACTACTTTACCGGTTACAAAGCCTTTGAACTTGGCAGAATCCTCGCGTATTGCTTCTACTTCGATGCCGAGCATGGTAAGACCATCAGCCACTTCGGCAATACCTTTTTTGAATGGATAGCATTCTTTTAACCAATTAACGGAAGCAATCATTGAGCATGAAAAAAAGTTTTACAATTCAGAATTCAATTAATTCCTTGTCAGGAACATGCAAATATACGGCTCATTTAGCTTATATGGGTAGTTGAAGACATAATGACTTGGCAATTTGCAAGTGTGGTTTAATCAAGGAAAACCCCTGAAAAATCATGACTTTTTGATATTTTTGTAGTCTTGTCACCCAATACACCACTAAATATCACTATGAGTAATGATGCTCTCATCGGCAAGATAAAGAAGGCGATTCTTGTTTTGCAGATTAGTAATTTCACAGCCGGTTTGGCTTTTTTCTCGGGGTATTTCCTACAAGGCGATATACTCTTCATCATTGCTGGTTGCTGCATGATGATTGCTGTGCTTGGCTTGCATGCATTGCGCAAAAAGATTTTTGCAAAGTTGGAACAATGACATATAGTTTCTACAGATAACGGATTCTTTCATGAACATAGCAGTAGTTTGCGGTGGGATTTCACCCGAGAGAAATGTTTCGCTTGTTGGCGGTTTGGCTGCCACAAATGCATTGGAGTCGCTCGGACATTCCATAACCATCATTGATCCTGCTTTTGGTTCAGATTGCATTCGAAACAAAGAACAAATCACAATCGACCCCTCGATTCTTCCGACTCAGGAAATTCTATCTTTACCAAAACAGCGTTTGCTTGAATGTGTGATGTCACCGGCATTTGATGGTATCGACATTGCCTTTTTGCTCATACATGGGACAAATGGTGAAGATGGAGTATTTCAAGCAATGCTTGAAGCAAGGGGAATACGATATACCGGCAGCAAAGTATTGGCAAGCGCTTTGGCGATGGACAAAGTTGCTTCCAAGATGATGATGTCCGCAATGAATATCATGACTCCGCCTTGGGCTATTGCGATTAAGAGCAAAGGAGATTTTGAAGACAATGATCTTTTGCAGGAAATCATCACTGATTTACCTGGTTCGCTTGTGATCAAGCCGAATAATCAGGGTTCAACGGTTGGTATGTCAATTCTCCACAGACCTGATATAGACTCACTTCGTGCGGCACTCATAGAAGCAGGAAACTATGCGGATGTCATTTTGATTGAATTGTATATCGAAGGAAGAGAATTAACTGTTGCAGTGCTTGGTGATGAAGCTTTGCCAATCATAGAGATTGTTCCAGAAGGTGGATTTTATGATTATAAACATAAATACACCAAAGGTGAAACTTCCTATCATTGCCCTGCCGGATTGAGTGAAGATGTCACTGAATTTGTACAAAATCTTGCGATTTCTGCACATAAAGTTTTGGGTTGCACAGCGTATAGTCGCGTTGATTTCAGACTAGATGAAGAGCAAGTACCATATTGTCTTGAAGTAAATACAATACCAGGATTCAGTTCAACCAGTTTGGTGCCAATGGCTGCTAAAGAACATGGGATTGAATTTCCCGAACTTTGTGAACGCATCATTGCATTTTCCTGATGTCAATAAGTCAACAACATAAAACGCAAGCGCCAAAAGAAGCTCAAAGTGTGAGCAAGGCAAGAAAATTTCTCAATAGAATTTCATTGCTGGCAATTCTCATTTTGGGAGCGGGCGGAACAGCGGTTTATATCAAGAATGTAATGCGTGTGAACAAAATGCTGAATGAAGTGAGAGCATTGGAAAAGACTCGTGATTCACTGATATCCGTGAATCAACAATTGAAATCAAAAGTTCTAGACATGCAATCTGCTCCACGAATCACAGAATTAGCCAAACAAAGATTAGGAATGATCCCCAATCCGAAAGCTCCGACAAGCGTAACACCTTGAATGTTTCAATTTTACAATAGATATATCATGAATAAGCAAACAGTAACATTAATAAAAGGCGATGGGATTGGTCCAGAAATTTCCCATGCGGTACAAACGATTTTTTCTGCCGCAAATGTGCCAATCACATGGGAAGAAGCGGATGCCGGTTTGTATTGCATCGAAAAATATGGGAATGGTATTCCTCAAGAAACTCTCGATTCAATCATCAGAAATAAAGTTGCATTGAAGGCACCAACTACAACCCCGATCGGTGGTGGACACAAGAGCATCAATGTGACCATTCGTAAATCACTCGATTTGTTTGCAAATGTTCGTCCTTCAAAATCCTTGCCCGGAATCAAAACGCGTTTCGATAATGTCGACTTGATCATCGTGCGTGAAAATCTTGAAGACACCTATGGTGGAATCGAACACATGCAAACTCCTGAAGTTGCGCAATGTCTTCGATTGATTACAAGATCAGGTTCTCGCAATGCTGCCAGATATGCCTTTGAAATGGCTAATCTTAGTGGTCGTAAGCGAGTGACTTGTGTACATAAAGCCAATATTCAAAAAATCACAGATGGATTATTCCTTCGCTCCTTCGAAGAGGTTGCAACTGATTATCCGCATATTCAGCATGATGATATTTTGATAGACAATCTATGCATGCAATTGGTGACCAAACCTGAACAGTTTGATGTATTGCTTTTGCCAAATTTGTTTGGTGATATCGCAAGTGATTTGTGTGCAGGACTTGTTGGTGGACTCGGTGTTGCACCGGGTGGAAATATCGGACAAGATTCAGCAGTTTTTGAAGCAGTTCATGGCTCCGCACCGGATATAGCAGGGAAAGGTCTTGCAAATCCTACTGCAATTTTGCTTTCAGGTTTGCAAATGCTTCGATATCTAGGTTTGAATGGCTATGCGCAAAGAATAGAAAATGCTTTGCAAGAAACATTGCAAGCAGGAATCAAAACAGGTGATTTGGGTGGCAAGGCAACAACTCAGGAATTTACAGATGCTATTTGCTCAAGAATTGCTCCTGAAGATTCTGTTTCAGGAAAAGAAACACCTACAAAAATCATCATAGCACGCGAACCTCTAACCAAAGAGCAACAAGATTGGAATATTCATGGGATTGATGTTTTCGTAAGATCCAAAAACGGAGGAATCCCCGCTTTGCCTGAAACAATAGGATCATTCAAATTGGCGATGATTTCCAATCGTGGCACAAAGATTTATCCCGGTAATGCGCCGGACATTTTGATGGTGGATCATTTTCGTTGCCGTTTTTATGCAGAAAAGCTTGTGCAACATGAAGATGTCATTGCCATGCTAACTGCTTTCCCCAAAGAATATCCATGGATGCATGTTGAGATCCTTCACAAAGAAGGAGATAATATGCTGTTTTCAAAAGCTCAGGGAGAATGATTGTCGGGAAATCAATGTAAAGATTTCCTGAAATTGAATTCTCATTGGAGTTTTCTATCTTTGTCGGTGCCAAGTTTTCTTATAAACAAAAGTATGTTCTGGAGAACCTTCGATCATGAATATTATCAAACTCTTTTCAGTCCACGGACTTACATTAATCGTAGTCTCCTTTTTTCTATTGGGATGCGGTGAAAAATCGAAAGGACCCGAACCTTTGGGCGCACTCAAAGAATATGTGGATCCAACAACCTCATTCAAAGTACAATACCCCCAAAATTGGAAAGAGATTCAAAAAGAATCCGGTAGAAGATTCATGGCATTTCCAGGCAAGGATGCAAGCGATGCATTCAGAAAGGTATATGCAATGCCGGGCGAAGTAAATAATTCAGCCGCTCAAATTGCTGTGTTTCTTCAGCCTTTGCGTGGAAGAATTCTCGATTCCGTCGTTCTCGACAATATGACTGACATGATCAATGATTCTCTTTATACAGAAAAAAGAAGAACCACAATCGCAGGGCTACCTGCATATCGTTTGCGTTATAGATATAATCTTGCAGATGGTTTATATGAAGGTGAGAAATATATCGTGGTAAAAGATACCGCTTATGCCACTGTACTTGAATTTAGTGCATTCACTGATTCATATTCATTCTATAAACCAACATTTGACAATATCGCAAAGAACTTTATACCCGCTTCCAATCCGATAGTAAAGAAACAAGATACATTGATTCAAAATGCAGAAGCAGCACCACCATCACCAACAAGTAGAATCGTGAATGGAATAGGCTTTGCCATTTCAATTCCTGATAATTTCAATGGTGCTCGCACTCAAAATTCCGGAACGATATATTCTGTTAGCTTCCAAGGTGATCGTCTTGATTGTACAATCCAGGTTGATGTAATTGATGCATCAAAACAAAAGAATCTTGCAAAAATCGTTGAAGACAATAAAAAAGCTTATGGTG
>Ga0129333_10001011_pt1 | contig 24874 bp, 23 predicted proteins | sample CPB6_08_DNA_FD_94474 | JGI IMG/M metagenome (GOLD analysis project Ga0129333, IMG submission 94474) | Freshwater to marine salinity gradient microbial communities from Chesapeake Bay, USA - CPBay_Sum_0.6_0.8_DNA | ecosystem: Environmental > Aquatic > Marine > Coastal | place: USA: Chesapeake...
CATAGTTCCGATAGGCATAGTGCTGATATCGCTAAATGTTTCGAGATATTTCTTTAGACGTTCAGCAAAGTAAGTTTTACCTGACCCGGGCAGGCCCATAATTAAGATTTTTTTAGGCATTTTGTTTGCTCTCTATAAAGTTTTGTTTAAAGATTTCGTATATTTCAGCAGGGGATAACCAGCAATCTTCGCGATACTCGGCCTGTTCCCATAGCCAAAACTGTCGCTCTCTTAGATAGGATCTATCTTTTAATACATTTACGTTTTCGTGATGACCAAAAATCAACGGATCGCTTTGTCCAAAAATCGCCATACCTTTTCGTCCTAGGCTCCACCCAAGATGTTGTCCGAAACTGTCTAGTCCGATCCAAGTGTCATTTTCTAATATCAAATGAGATAGTTCAGCAATGGATAAATTTTTTCTAAAATCACTGACTAACTGTGTTTCGCCTTCGATGCCAACTTGTATAAGTCGGTGACCATCTGCTTCTAATAGTTTAATTAGATCAGACCACCAAGGATAATTTTTTGGGTGGGGTTTACCATTACGCATAAACTTAGCCCAAGGAAATATAATTATATTCATATTAATTGTTCACATACATTTTTCTAAAGGCTTCTTCCAAACTGCCTTTCCAATTCCATTGGTCCATTTTTTGATATACATTATACGGACCGATATCCCCGAATAAACTTATAGCATCAGCAATACTACGTCCTGGAACAATCTCTGGATAGCAACTAAAAATAACCGGATTTTTAATTTCAGGAAGAACTTTATTAAAAACGATATGATCGCCCATACCGTTATCTAAAACCACGATAGTCTGCTTGTCAAAGCCTAAAATATTGCGGAATATTTGATCGTCACGATCAAACATCTCTTTCATTTCAGGACGAACACCGCCTTTGTTGTGTTTATAATGCCATGTAACCGCATTAGGAACTGCTAATAGCTCATAACCTTTTTGTTTCAGTCCATAGGTAAACAATGTTTCTTCTCTAAAGGCAGCACGACTTAAACTTAAATTGTAATCGTGTACACCGGCACGATAAAGAAAACTACAATGTAAATGATCTACCGACTGAACTTCTTTGATATAATCCCACTGTAAGCTAGGCTCTGCACTGATATTTTCAATTTTTCCAGTGGCTCCAACAACAGGAGCAAACGGTGGTGTTAAAATAGATCCTCCTACAGCACCTAATCCGGGATTTACATAACTCCATAATGTTTCTAGTACATTGGACTCGGGCACAGTGTCATCGTCGACTCGCCATACCCATTCGAATCCATAGGTATTGGCAATTTGGTGACTATGGTGCTGACCTTTTTTACGTCCAAAGATCACTTCCCAGCTAATACCTTTGAGATCGAATGTGTGTAGCAGATATCGAAAAATTTCAATATTTCTAATGTCAACTGGATCATCATTGTCGTCAAAAATAATTAAATGATCTGGTTTCATAGTTTGATTTAGAACTGCACTCAAAGCCATTGGCAATGCTAAATCATATCTTCCCCTGGTAGGGATAGCACAAAGTATACGTTTCATTTTTTAAATTCTAACCCATTTTTCTGCAAAGACATTTGTATGGATGTCAAAATTATCTGATGGCCCAAGAGCCATTTGCTCTTGGGTGAACACTTGTTTGAATCCTGCATCTTGTAGATAAAATCTAATTAAATTTGGATCTTGTAACACAGGATTTTCATTGGTATTTCCGTGAAGCTCTATATAAATTATATCAAATCTCTTAATCACATCCGATCTAGTAAATAACAATATATCAAACTCAGAGCCTTCACAGTCTAATTTTAGCACAAGATTGTTATTTTGTATTCTGTTATCAACCAATAACTTTTCCAAAGTAATTGTTTCAACTATGTCGCCTTGGTTGCCGATCTTAGACAGGCCGCCCAGATTGGGGATACGAACTGTTTGTCCGAAATCTCTATGCACAGCATAGTTTAATGGGATAATATCTTCATAGGGCAGTACATTGTCTTTGAGATAACGTCTAAAAATAAATGGTTGAGCTTCGATGGCATAAACTGTTTTTGCACCATATTCGTGACAGAGCAAAGAAAACATACCAATATTGGCACCAATATCAATAACTATTCGATCTTGAATTTCGGATCTTTCTACACCATATATGTTTATTTGAAAAATTTCGTTATAGATACCTGGATCTAACGATTTTAATCGTTGATGGTTAACCGGTAGGTCTTTGGTCTTTTCTTCAAACCAAGCACGATTATATTTTCTTGCCAATTTAACTGAATTAATAAAGAATATATCTCCCCAGTCTGGAACTAAATTAGGATCGTGTACGGTACCCTCGCCCTTGTGATAAATGGGAAAATCACCGGTAAAAAGATTGCCATCAGTGGACCACATTTTTGGTACACATTCGCAGACTTCAAACCCGGCACGTTCGGCTTCGATACAAAATTCAGTGTCTTCTCCGCCACCAACTCCGTAGTCTTCGTTTAGTAATCCAATTTTGTCAAATACACGACGATGTATCATTACCAAAAAGAATACAGCAAAATCGTGTCCGGCCGGTGCCGATGGACCTTTTATTAAACAAGTAATACCACATCGAGGATTAGTCTCAAACGGTCCTGCTAATTGGCGTATCCAACGATGTCGTTCTTGCGGCAACAAGAAAGCATCATTGTTTAAAAGGATTATATATTCTCCGGTAGCAACTTTTATGCCTTCGTTGGTTGCTCGGGAATAACCAAGTGCTGCATCGTGCCAAATAGTTTTTAAATGATCCGCAAATCCCAGAGAATCAAAAGATTGTTTTAAACTGTCTAAGTATTCTCGTGTATTATCCACACAACCATTGGCCGAAATCACTAGCTCAACTTCGGACATATTGGTATATTTTAGGATAGCATCAACACAGGGCTTTAAAAGATCGTCGCAATGATTGTAGGTTGGTATTACGATACTGTATTTCATAAGTTAATTGATTTTATTTGCTTTCAAAAGCAAGTTTATTTAATTAACTTTTTTTGGTATCGTTTATTTTTTAAGTTCTTTGATCTGCTCGGCCAAGTCCTTGATCGCCTCAACAATCAATCCTATAACATTACCATAAGAAAGAGTTAACTTGTCGTTGGCATCTGTAACGGCTTCGGGCAACACTTTTTGAACATCTTGAGCTATCAATCCGGTACCTCTCTTGGGGCTGTCTTTGAGATTAAATGTATAACCGGTTAACTGTAATACCTTGTCTAAGGCATTCTCGATACGTGCAAGATCACTCTTATATGTTATATCTGACAAGGAGTTAAAGTTAGTTGCACTCAAATCTCCGGTACTGGGATTAAAGTAAAGTTTTGTTGAGCTTACACCTACACTAGTTGCTGATCCAGATGTTACGTCGTCAAACAATATATATCTAGTGGCATTAGTAGTAGTATCGTCAGTTATAGTAGCACCAGGAGCTGCTCCCGAGGTCCATGTGGTTCCGTTTGATGTAAGTACATTACCACTGGCACCCGGAGCAACAAAACTTACGGCACTGGTTCCGTTACCAATAATAACATTATTAGCAGTTAGTGTCGTGGCACCAGTACCGCCTTGAGCAACAGTAACCGTGGCACCAGTTGTTAGTATTGTTCCAGTATTATCTGGTAGTGTAAGAGTTCTATTTGCTGCCAAAGTAGCTGGAGTTAATGTTACTAAATAACTGCTTGTTCCCCCGGCTCTTGGTAAAAGTCTGACACCATCATACGCGGTATTGGCTGCTGGAACTATTACTATTGCTCCGGCTCCTTTGGGTCTAATATTTAGATCAACGTTAGCGTCGCTGCTACCACTGGCTGCTATTATTGGCCCAATTCCACTGGCCGCATTGGTAAGAGTTATTTCATTGGTTGCTGATGCTGTAGTATTAAGTATGATTTGTTCATTGCCGTTGGCATCAGCAATATAACCACCGTTGGCGATTCGAGGTGTGGTTAATGTTGGGCTTGATTGTAAAACAACACTACCAGTACCAGTTGCTGTTGTTGAACCAGTACCACCAGCAGCCACAGGCAATGTACCAGCATTTAGCACCGAAGCCGATGATGAATAAAGAGCATTGTTAGCAGCGGTAAATGTAGTTAATCCAGTACCACCTTTGGTAACTCCTATAGCAGTACCGTTCCATGCTCCGGCACTAGTAATTACCTCTGTTCCGCTGACACTTAAATTGCTTACTTGAGCATTACCAGCCGATAAGTTTTGAATTGAATATTGACTGACAGTATTGGCAGTTGGATTTGCTACATAAACAAATCGACCGGTAGAATCTGTAGCAATACCATTTGCTCCTGAACCTGCAGCTATAGCAGTAGTAATACTAGTCAAAGCACCAGTTGATTGGTTGATTGAATATTGGCTAACATTATTAGATGAAGAATTCGCTACGTAAACAAATCGACCAGTAGCATCTACACAAACATAATAAGGTGTTGTTCCTGCAGCTATAGCAGTAGTAATACTAGTCAAAGCACCAGTTGATTGGTTGATTGAATATTGGCTAACAGTATTAGATGAAGAATTCACTACATAAACAAATCGACCGGTGGGATCCACTGCAATACCATAAGGAACATTTCCGGATGCTATATCAGTAGTAATACTAGTTAAAGCACCAGTTGATTGATTGATCGAATATTGCCCAACAGTATTGGTACCATAGTTAGTTACATAAACAAATCGACCAGTTGGGTCTACTACAATATCGGTTGGAATAGTTGAACTTCCGGTTCCTAAAGCAGTAGTAATACTAGTTAAAACACCGGTTGATTGATTAATTGAATATTGACTGATACTATCGCCAAAAGTATTTGCTACATAAACAAATCGACCAGTGGGATCTACTGCAACACTGTTAGGACTACTTCCTGCAGCTATAGCAGTAGTAATACTAGTCAAAGCACCAGTTGATTGATTGATTGAGTATTGACTAACAGTATTGCTACTAAAATTAGATACATAAACAAATCGACCGGTGGGATCTGCAGCTATCCTAGTTGGGGATGATCCAGCTGCTATAGCAGTAGTAATACTAGTCAAAGCACCAGTGGACTGATTAATTGAATATTGACCGATATTATTATCAGAGGTTGAAACATAGACGAATCTACCGCTGGGATCTACAGTAAGATTTCCTGAACCATTCCCTGCAGCTATAGCACTAGCAACACTAGTCAAAGCGCCCGATCCGCCATTTGGAATGATAGGTGCAACTATTCTATAAGGACTCTTTAAGAAACGATTTGTAAACACAGTTTGCGTGGTATCTACATTAAGACCGCTGTATCCGCTGATACCTGAATAACCGCTGACACCCGAGTAGCCACTGACACCGCTGCCGCTATATCCAGATACACCACTGTATCCCGATTCTCCACTATATCCAGATACACCACTGTATCCCGATTCTCCACTATAACCACTATAGCCGCTATATCCACTTATACCACTATCGCCTTTGGCTCCGCTAACACCTTGCACTAGTGCAAGAATTAGTTCTATACCATTGGCAAAACCTGTTGTACCAGTGCCGCCTGATGCTAATAATGTTACTGGAATAGTCCAATAAGTATTACTGACACTAGTCGGGGTTCCACTGATCAACCAACGTTGATAATTGGCACTATTGCTCTTATCCTGTAATGTAATAACTTCAGTTTCTTGTAACAGAGCTAGATAAATGTCAATATCTATGCCATCATTGGTTATATGACTTACATTAATTTGTGTAGCAACTGTTTGGGCTAGTGTATTCCAGATAATGTCTCCAGATCCGGGATCACCTGACTGAGATCCTGTGTCGGCATTATATTCAAATATTGTCGATGATATACCTGCTGCACCGCTCCAACCTGATGTACCCGACCATCCACTGATACCCGAATAACCGCTTACCCCTGAGAATCCGCTATCACTGCTATAACCGCTGATTCCTGAAAAACCCGATACGCCACTATAACCACTGACGCCAGAGTAGCCGCTTTCACCTGAATATCCTGATATACCACTATAGCCGCTTTCGCCGCTATAACCGCTTATTCCGCTGCCACTATAGCCACTTACACCACTGTAGCCTGATTCCCCGCTATAGCCACTTACGCCGCTGTATCCAGAAAAACTACTATAGCCACTTTCTCCACTATAACCGCTTATGCCCGAGTAACCCGATTCTCCACTATAACCGCTTACCCCGCTGTATCCTGATTCTCCACTGTAACCGCTTACTCCGCTATAACCACTGTAGCCAGATATTGCACTTCCATTGACAGTAATTTGTCCGTCTTGTACAGTAATAGCATTTCCGCCGATATAAATGGTGTTAGTACTTACCCATAGATCTTTCCATTGATATCCCGAGCTTCCTAGGCTGTAAGTTACATCTGCAGAGGGAATTAAATCTTGACTGATAGATCCTAAATTGGCAGTGTTTATTGTAGATCCGTTCCACTGTAAATCGTTGCCTGAAACTGTTAATTGTTTATTGTCAATATAAACACCGGATGTGCCAAGATATAGTGCTCTCCATTGATATCCCGAACTTCCGATGTCAAGAGTGTTGTTGGCGTTAGGGAGAACGTTTGTAGTTATTGCAGTAAGATCGGCACCTTGACCGGGCTGACCTGAATATCCGCTAAGTCCCGAGAATCCGCTAAATCCCGAAGTACTGCTATATCCGCTTAATCCACTGTATCCTGAGTATCCACTAAATGCTGCTTCGCCGTTTAATCCCGAGAATCCACTGATACCACTGAATCCGCTGTATCCACTTTCACCACTGTATCCTGAATACCCTGACTCACCGCTATAACCACTGGTGCCCGAATATCCCGACTCGCCCGAATATCCAGATTCACCGCTGTAACCCGATTCCCCGGAATATCCGCTTATACCACTATAACCTGAGTAACCTGATTCTCCACTATAACCGCTTACACCGCTACCGCTATATCCGCTCTCGCCACTGTACCCCGATATACCAGAATATCCGCTCTCGCCACTGTAACCACTTACTCCACTGTAACCCGATTCTCCAGAATATCCGCTTATACCACTACCGCTATAACCAGATTCCCCACTATAACCACTATAACCACTTTCACCAGAATAGCCACTTACGCCGCTATACCCTGAATCTCCGACATAACCGCTGTAACCACTTACGCCAGAATATCCACTGTAGCCACTTACGCCGCTACCGCTATATCCACTGGTTCCGCTGTTACCAGTTCTATAAAAGTCAATTTGTACAGTAGATCCATTGGCATAAATTGGGGCACCGACTCCAGCAGTTACCGGCACTTTGTACCAGGAAGAACCAAAATAGCTAAGGCTACCATTTATTTGCAGTATTTGTACACTGGTTCCTTGTTTTACAAATAGGTAACCTTTGATAGCATCAGTAGAATCATCAAAGGTTTCAATGAATGAATTTAATGCATTGCCAGGCTGATCGGTTTGACTTATAAAAATATGTGTAACAGAACCTAAGCTGTTACTGTTATATCTTAGATACCCCGAAGTAGGATCAGCTTCAGTTGTATTAGTGGAAAAGTTATAAAATGCACCAGCAATAATAGCATTTTGACCGCTGTATCCACTGAATCCACTGTAGCCGCTTACTCCTGAAAATCCACTAAAACTGGAATAGCCGCTAGTGCCGCTATACCCGCTATATCCGCTGTAGCCACTGTCGCCCCGGTCTCCTGTACGTGCAAAGGTAATTAAAACATCTTCGGCATTAGAAAAACTGGTAGCCGTTCCAGACAAATATGTACAGGGAACAGAATAATATGTGCCGTTATCTACACTGGCACCATTTATAACAAATAATGCATAGTCATTTGAGTTAGCTTTATTTGTTATTCTAAAGTGACCTTTGATAGTACTAGTGCTGTCGTCGATGGCTTGAAGATAATTATCGACGTTGATACTGTTATCGTCTTGGTCACTGATGTAAAGTGTAGTAGTGCCGGGGTTGTTTAATGTTGCACCATTAAATTTAAGACGTCCAGCAGTAGGATCAGAATTAGTTGTATCAGTTAAAAATGTATAATCTAGTGTAACACCACCAAAATTTCCCTGAGGTCCTGTGGGGCCCGTTGGACCATATTGTAATGGATATAGATCCCAGGCGGAACCATTCCACTTCCATTTTTTGGTACCGATTGTAACTTCATCGTTTAGTGCTGGATTAGTAGGAAAATTTAATGTTGGCATCGGATTTTTACATTATGAATTACTTTTTATTTATGATTTTGGATGTAACTATCCAAAGTCAAGTAATTCATATATTTATTGGTTAACTGTTAATTTGATTCATCGGATTAATCACTGAAATATCCAACTCCGATTAAATTTTTAGTATTAAAAACGGTAAGCTCTCGACTGTTTTTAATGATGAAAGTTTTTTCTTCTTCGATTGCCCGAGATATTTCCTCTAATCTGAGATTGTCTTCGGTTAACAGATATTCTTTTCCTTCTATACTCAATATTAAACCTTCTGTTAACTCTTTAACATATTGTCTAGCAGTATTGTCAATAATAGTAATTTTATTCATAGTTTCTCCTTAAATTGCTTTAGATTTAATTTTTTCAATAACTTCGTCGATGGCAAATTGTTTCATTGAATTTATCTTAATGTCGTATAGTTGTGGGTTTTGCCAGTCCGGAATTGTAATTTCTGATTGATCATCGACCCAAATTAGTACATCGGGATTAATGATTTCTCGCATCTCTTGCAATGGGCAGCACATATTAATTATCACACAATCAGATGGATTAGTTCTGGCCAAACTTAAAATCCTATAAGCCTGTCTTATTTTACCATCGTAGCTGTAATCTATATCTTTTGATTGGGTTCTAACCTCTAAACTGTCAATCAATTTTGAATTTTCGATAGAACTAGCTAAAATTTCCGAAACTTTATCTCGACTAGATCCTGGTGCTCCTATCACTAGCACTCTAAACTTTTTGTCGGTTATTAATCTATAATACTGTACCAATCCGTCATCTAAGGAATGAAAGACCCAAGGCCTGATAAACACTCCTTGATTGGGTTCTAGTAAAATGTTTGTTGGTATGTCCCATTCAAACATGTTAGAATAGTTGACTTTTTTGCCATTTAAGTCTAGTGCAGTAAGAACATCGTATTCACGATATCGATCAACAAATCCGTCGTGTTTTAAATGATGAAAGATGTTTAGTGTATTGCGTTCTAGTGCAATAATAAAACACCATTCGTTTAATGATGCAAAATCTTCAAACCTTACGATATTTCGGAATGGTCTACGAAACACACCAGATCTGGGATTGTCGATGATAACTCTTTCTCCCAGAACTCGACTAAAAATTGGCTCTAGTCCTGATAATATCATATTGAAGTTTTCGATCTCAAACCCATAGGTTTTTTCAACAAAGGGCAAATCCCGAACGATATTGACATATTTTTCGGCATCACCCTGGGCAAAAAACCCGTCGGCATGAATCATTTTAACCATTGATCGAGCAGACATTTTGATTCTCAGTCCTGATACAAACTTTTATTTACAATATCTGCGATCTCGTCGATTTCTTTGTTTGAAAAGTTCATGATACCATCGTTCATACGATCAGCAAATTCACAATCAATGCCCGATAACCTAATAGGACTATAAGTAGGTTGCATTCCCTTCTTTCTATAGATGGTAAAAAAATCTGGATAGGATACGTTAACTTCATCTGTGGATCCCATAAGAACCAGTCCATCTTTATTAAGAGCTCGAGCTATATGCTGTCCGACGCTGTCCACCCCAACAAAGTAGTCGCATTCGTCAACTAATGTAATAAAGAATCTTAGATCTACATTTAAGTGAGTCATATCAACTGTGATATCATCACCAGGATGACGTAACGAATTGTCGCCAAAAAAGAAAATTAAAACATCTTTGTTTTTTTCTGCGATTCGTTTGACTAATTTGAGATATTCATCAACATCCATGCTGCGTTGACTACTATCAAAAGGTCGACCGTTCATTAAAGCCATTCCACTTCCGTATGGTTGTATAACTAAAACTTTGCTTTTTTTAAATTCTTCTTTCTTCATTTTTATTAAAGATTGCATATTTTTGCGTTCATGATTAGACACATATAAATGCGGAGGCTCTAAATTGCTGTGATCGTTGGTATTATTAATAACCTCATCAAATGCTTGTGCTAATGATAGCTTTTGATTGTAATACCCATACACATAATACGGCTCAGGACATATAACACGGTTATTTTTAATGTATTGATTAAACGCTCCTTTTTGTCCGATACTAAATGTGCGATTTTGTAGCAATGGATGACTCCAAAATAATACTTCCCATCCATAGACTAAAACTGTGAAATCGTCGTTGGGGTTAAGCCGAGCATATTTTTCAAGAGCCGGTATAGAAGCAATAACTCTCCCGGCTCCGCCGTTGATAATAAATGTTGTATTCATTTTAATCCTTTAATTTGATTTTGATAATAAAGCCCACCAAGAATTTTTGTGCATATTTTCGTTAGAATATTTTAAAGGTAGTTGCCCATACCCTTCGAGAGCAAATAATTGCTCTAGGATACTTTTTGTTCCGATGCCGTCATCATAAAAAGGCTGAGCACCGCCGGGATGATTGGGTATAGCCTTTGAAATGTTTTCGAGAACAAATAAACAACCCTTATTTTTTAGTGCTCGATAAACCAGTGGAATCTCGTACTGTATATAAGGACTATGCTGAAAAACCCATACTGCTAGACTATGAGTAAAAAAATCCATCGGTAAACTGGAAAATGCTGCTTGATAAGCAATAGTAGCAAATTTATCATTATTTACGTATTCTTGAGCATATTCTAACATTTTTGGCTGTAAGTCGACTCCTAAAACGTTACAATTATAACGTTCGATTATGGCCTTACTTAATCTTCCTATACCACAGCCCCAATCAAGAAAAACACTAGATTGATCAATTTCACAAAAATTGTCTAAAAAATTTATAGTCCATTCGGTTTCCTTTTCCCAACGTGTTTCTGTTCCGATACTTTCGTTGGTTAAAATAATTTTTTTCGCGTCATCTATGTCGTTGGGAATGAAAAAATCTGGATTGTACTTATACATTTTTTTGATACCTTATATATTGAACATGGGTTCCTAACTCTTTAGCTGTATTTTCTAATTTTTGATATTCGACATATGGTACGTCATTTTTTAGTTCGATTGCCTTAAAAAATTGTTTTCCATTATCTAAAGTTTCCACAGAGACCATTATTCCAGATTGATCAGGTCTCATGTCTTCGGGCAATAAATGTTGGCTCCAAGCGCATTGAAATTTTCTACAGACATCAGGTCTTGTTTTGTATATTGTGCATTTTTTTTCTACTAGAAAAATACAGGGTCGATTTTTGTTAAAATAATTTCCATATGCCTGTCCGTGTAATGCCCCTGAACAGCATTTATAGCACTCTCCGCAGGGTCTAAAAGTCTTTGGTGTACTCACTCCACCATCCTTCCCAATCAATGAATGGATCTAATTGTGCGTCAAATTGCATGTGTAACGCAATGCTCGGTATGGGATTAAATCTCAACACCGGAAAATTTTCCCATATTTTCCATATAGTATTGCTTTCGTGTACACGAGGTTCTGTTTCCTTCTTTTTTCTTATATAGTTTCCGTTGTATTTTAGGGCTAATATTTCAAACGGTTCCCAAAAAGTTTGAAATAATCTTGGAGTAGCAAATAATACATTGGTAGTGTAGATTCCGCTGCGCCAGTGTCTTTGAGAACCATGCACAACAAAACACCGTTCTTTAGGAGGATCATACTCTTCAGGTGCATCAAAAGGATATAAAACAATCTCGTGGTCTTTAATTTTAGATTGAAATATTTCATGCGAATCGATCATTTCTTTTAATGCAGATCTCACATGAAGATAGTCGTCCTCAACAGAGTAAACTAAATCGGCAGTTGAATCTCTGCACATTTTAAATTGCTGATAAGCAGAGTTATTATAACCTTTTTCCTCGAGTTGTATTAGTTCAAATTTAATATCATTGGGTGTTGATTTTAAAAATTCAACGAGGTCTAAAGAACTATGGTCGTCAAGTACAGTGAGTCGAACGTTATGATGCTTGACTTCTCTAATAGCATGAATCAATGATTTGTAACATCCCTTAATAAGATCGATTTTTTCCATGTCGCAATATCGAATCCGCCAATCATTGTGAACATTAGAGACATCGCAGGTACGCAATATTACGTGTATGTTTTTTACTACTTTTAGATTCTCCATACTTCGATTCCTTGATATTGTGCTCTGATATCCGGGGGTATAACTGTTTCTCTTTCTTTAAACTCGACTTTTTTTCTTACTTGGTGTAGTTTAATTCCAATTTCTTCGTCGTATTCGTCCCAATGGAATTCTACATCATTAAAATCGTGTGGATAATATTCTTCGCCGATGAAATTGTAAACAGCCCTCATCATTCCCTCGGGATTTTTACAAAGCTGATCATATTCGACTATCATTAATATATCTTTTTCGTTAGATGTTATAGCTTGTTTAATTCCTATATATGGGAATCCAACAACGCCGGTTTTGTCCATTAATGCTTCAACTCTTTCATAAACAGAGCCACCAAGACCTCCGGTAACTGTGTTCATTGAAAACGGATTTCGACGGTGTGCTAATTCAAAACTATCTAATACCCAATTAATATCTCGAACACAAACTAACATTTTTGATTCGGGCATGATTTCTTTTACAACATGGGTCAGGTACGTCCAAGCTCGATTAGTATTAAAAATTATAGGATTATCGACACCATGATAAAAGCCCTCGATTAAATATTTGACCATATTTTTTCTGCGTTCAACAGGTACTACTACTTTCATTCCAGGGCCGTCTTGGGAATTATCAATTACACCTTTAACCAATGGGGCTAAAGTATCTGTAATTGAGGCATGAAATTTCGGATTTTGTTTAAGTATCGAACTAAGCAATGTTGATCCTGCTCGTGGCAATCCTGTAATCATGTGATATTTTCTTTGATTGTTCATTTTTTTCCTAGTATTTTCTGAATAATAGTTTTAGCTTCCTCAATGGGTTCGGCCCAACTTCTAACAACTTTTTGTTTGCAAACATAAAAATTGTCTCCGTACCAAGGAGTTGAATTGTCTTTTCTTGTACTAGTCCAAATATAATACTCGGATATTGGCACTACTACTATTGTTGGGATACCGATCGCTCCTGACGCATGAGCTATGCTTGTGCAAGAACTAATTACTAAATCCATTTGATTTAAATAATCGAACGTATCGTCCCAAGAAGAAATTTTATCTTTTAAGTTTATAACATCATTGTGAGTTTTGTCAATATCAAAATGATATAGTTCGATGTCATTAAATGATCTTAACATAGAAATTAGTTGATCAATAGGTATAGTTCTATATCTGTCCTGCCCAAAATAGGGATTTCCGCTACATTTAATCCCAACTTTTATTTTTTTACTTTCTAAAGTATTTTTAGGATCGTTCTTAGATTTTAAGTAAGGGCCATACCATAATCTAGATTCATCAAGATTAAGATCTGCAGGCAAAATCATTGTTTGTGTCCAAGTTGAGTTTGGGTCTATTAAGTAAGGAACACAAATAACTTCAAATCCGTTGCGTTCAAAAACTTTAGTTAAATCCCAACGAACTTTATCTGTGTAGAATACAGGATTCATTCCAAGATCTTTCAGATATTTAAAAAATCTTATATTAACAATTTCGTCCCCGGCACCGCCTTGTGCATTAATATAAATTGTTCTGCCGGGCTGTGGAATTGTATTCCATCTTGGAATTTTGTGTATATGAAATATTGTAAATTCGGGATTTTCGTAATTTATAAAAGTTCTTATTCCCTTGGCAGTTTCTCCGGTTCGCAAATACTTATGTGCATAAGTTATCTCCAAACTTTTTTTCTGTTCTTCGGTAATGCCACTTTGAGCTAATTTTTTGATGATTTCTTCGCATTGATTTCGTTGATTATTCAATTTATATGCTGCTGCATGTGAAACAATGGACTCAAAATCGTCGGGCGTAATCTCTAAGTTCAATAGTCGATATTGCAAAGCAAGTTCTGGATAGTTAGCTGCATAGTATGCTTTGGATAAATTTTCTCTAGAAACATATAATTCTTTATTAGTTCTGGAAAGAGCATAAGAATCTTCGGCTGCTTGTATGGCAAGATCGATATATAATACTTTTAAAGATAACTCGGCTATAACATCAAATTCATCTCGAGTCTGGGCAGTTGAATAATAAAAATCTAATATTTCATAAGCCAGACGATGCTTTAAATTTTTAGCCAGATGGAGAATTATAGATCTAAGACTCTCAAAACTATCGGCCATTTTTAATAACTAATAATTTAATATAGACTTCATCAACAACGTTAATATTTTCCCCGATTAATTTTTCTTGTTCGTTAAATGTCATTGATTTAAATTTTTCCGCATATTTTTCTGTAGGGCGATATTCGTATTTTACTAGTTCAAAATCAATGTCAAGATATTCAGCTAACTTTGAAGCATGAACTTTTTGCAATCTCGATAATCGATTATATTTTTTACTAAACAATCTTAGTCCATCAACGGTTATTGGACGTCGATGTGTTGGGTCGCTGAAGAAATCATCGTGACGGTGATGTGGTACATGAACATGAATTACAGCATTGTGAGTGCAAACTCTATAAAGCTCTTTGAGGCAATGAAAATATCCTTCACCTAAATGTTCAAGGACGTGAGAAGCTAGTACTACATCAACTGAATTATCTTCGAATGGAAATCGATCTTGCTCTAGGTTAAAAAGGTAATCTGGGTTAGTTTTTGGATCGTAATCACAGGTTACGAATCCTTCGAGTCGATCGTCGCCTGCACCAATTATTATACGCATAAAATAGATAAAAAATAAAGTTACTAACTATTTTATACAAAAATTTTTATACAAAAATATTTTTATTAGGAAGAACTAACAGTCATCGCAGCAGCCGATGAACAAAAATATGCTCCTATATCAGTTGTACACCAACAGGTTCTTTTAAAAAATTCTTGTTTAGGCAACGGGCAACCAGAAAAACTAAAACTCCCGTCTCCGATTTGACAATTAAAATTTCTTCCCCATGACCAGAGAGTGCCGTCGGTCTTGAGTCCTTGGCCATTGCGATCACCAGCAACAGCAAGACACCAATTTGTAGCTGAACAAATTTCTTGTACCGGACTGCACGAAAAGGTGTTATTGGTATTTATATTATTAGCTAATCGACCTTCGTACTGAGATCCCCAACTCCATAACGTGCCGTTTGTTTTAATAGCTGCACTATGACAAGTTCCCATACTGACCTGACACCAATTCGTAGCCGAACAAAATTCTTGTATTGGACTACAACTACTTGTAAAGTTTCCTGTGCCAAGTTGAGCAGTGCCGTTGTATCCCCATGTCCATAGTGTGCCATCAGTTTTAATTGCTCCGGTGCTATTATATCTAATCGATACTCGACACCAATTCGTAGCGGAACAAATTTCTTGAACCGGACTACAAGAGTTTGTGGTATTACCTGTTCCTAATCGACCGGTGTTATTAAACCCCCATCCCCATATAGTTCCGTTAGTTTTTAAACCAACTCCGCCAGATTGAGCACAAAAAGTAGACCAATCTGAGGACGAAGAACGCTCTTGTATAGGACTACAGGAACTAGTATACATTCCTAATATTGTTGAATTTCCCCAGGCCCATAATGTACCGTCTGTTTTTATTGCTGCTGTTGTTGAGCTACCGGCCGAAATCCTACACCAATTTGTGGCTAAACAACGTTCTTGAACCGGAAGGCACGATACTGTTGTGGTGCCGGTCCCGTGTTGTCCATTGGAATTATCTCCCCATCCCCATAATGTTCCGTTCCTTTTTAAAGCTATTACATGACGGTCACCTGAAGCAACTGTGCTCCAAAATCCATCATTACATGCTTCTTGTAAAGGACAGCCTCTAGCGGCACCTCCAACAGTTCCGATTCCGAGTTGACCGCACTCGTTACTTCCCCACGTCCATATTTCTTGAGGAATGAAGTCTCTTCTAACTACACAGCATCCATCTAATGTTATCCAGGAATTATTAGCATGATATACCGGGGTTCGAAGTTCGTCAACAAATACGATCATCCCTGAATCTGCTGCAAATGTACATAAACTTGGCAGATCATTGACTGTCGCGACAAAATTTTGCCTGTGAACAACATTAGCTTTTATTTCTGCTGTGGTTTGTAAAAGACAAAACCAACTACAAGAAGATGTAGAATTATTAATAGAATTTTGAATTTCTGATATTGTAGGCATATATAATTATTTATTAAACAGTAACTTTTCGGATGCCGATAGTAACATGACAACCTGTGCTTACATGTAGCCAATCGGTCGCTGTAAGGCTAGATTCTCGAACCGGACTACAAGAGTCTGTTAGACCACCAATTCCAAACGAACCACAAATATTGCATCCCCATGCCCATAAACTGCCATCGGTTTTAATTGCTACTGTATGCAATCTACCTGCTGAAACCATACACCAATTTGTTGCGGAACAAAATTCTCGAGACGGGCATTGAAAAATTGTAGTTGTACCATTTCCTAAATAGCCCGCATTATTACCTCCCCAACTCCACAATGTACCGTTGGTTTTAATAGCATGTCCTCTAGTATTATTTCCGGCTCCAGTAGGCACCCCAGATTGAACCGAAACCATACACCAATCGTTTGCTGAACAGACCTCACGTATTGGACTGCAAGTAACATTACTTACACCGATACCGTCCCCTCCACCGGTTCTTCCCCAAAGCCATAAAGAATTATCGGTTTTAATTGCTGCTGATGCAAAACCTGCTTTGCTAGTTGCGATCATACACCAATTAGTTGCTGAACATATTTCTCTCACCGGGCTACATCTAGTAACTGCTGCACCAGCCTGACCAATTGCTAAATTTCCACAACAGTCGGCTCCCCATCCCCAAAGACTTCCATCGGTTTTAAGAGCTATGGCGAATCGATAACCACCCGACACTTGTGACCAATTGGTTGCCGAACATATTTCACGAACTGGACTACACATTTGGGTTGTGTTTCCGTTACCGAGTTGTCCTCCACTATTACCTCCCCACCCCCAGAGGCTCCCGTCGGTTTTTATTGCAAGACCATTCTGACAACTGCCGTCCATTGGAAATCTAGTAACCCGACTCCAATTGCTAGCCGAACATATTTCTCTTACCGGACTACATGTAAATGTTGCCCACACTGTTCCGTTACCATGAAAACTACTTCCCCAAGACCATAAGCTTCCATTTACTTTTATCGCCGATACTGCGGCGACACTAGCATCCGAGGTAGTCCACAGTGAAGTAGATATTTCGTTAGTAAAAATACACTTATTAGTGGTAGTTCCGTCACCTAATTGCCCAGAACTAGCATAGCCAGCTGACCAAATAGTACCAGATGCAGGGGATGCTGCCGATGCTCCTGAAAAACTAATCCAATAAGTTCCGTTTGAGTAATATATTGCTTTTTCTGAAAGAGAATAAAATATTTTTCCCGGATTTGTTACAGCACTAGACAAAGACGCAGAACTAGTAACAGTTCCAACAAAACCGGTTTTTAAGAGTTCAAGTGCTTTGGTGGCATATTGTAATTCATCTTCAGCTAATGTACCTGATTTTATTTTTTGAGATATGGATTTAATTATATTAAAAACATTGACTGTTGTGGTCATACATTAAATCCTCTACTATTAAGTCTGATCGCTGATCCACCGCCGGCCATGCTCGCAGAACACCAATTTGTAAATGCACAAATTTCTCTTTGAGGTGTACAATAATTGGCAGCTTTTCCATTACCGAGATATCCATTTCCGCCACTTCCCCATACCCATAGAGAGCCATTTGTTCTTATTCCAGCACTGTTAAGATTTCCAGCTGCTGGGCGACACCAGTCAGTGAATCCGCAGCTGACGTAGCCCGGAAAATTTCTATTTCCGGTATACCCCCTGCCTAATTGACCAAAAGCATTATATCCCCAGCCAAGAAGTACTCCTGTAGTTTTCACAGCTAGGGTATGACGTCCATTTCCTCCAACAGAAAGATCACACCAACTGGCCGAACCCGATCCTTCTTGCTGTATATTACCGGTCCCAGTTGAACAAAAAGAACCGGTGCCTAGTTCTCCAGCTGCACCTCTTCCCCAAGTATGAATCGTTCCTGTGGTTTTAAGTGCAGCCATATGACACATACCAACTTGAACTTTAGCCCAAGTATTTCCGGCATCATTTGTTTGTATCGCGTTTGATCTACTAGTAAAACTGGTGGATCCGTTTTGTAAAATACCATATCTTCCATAACCCCATGTCCATAATGTTCCATCAGTTTTAATTGCGGCAGTAGTTCGAAGTCCGGATGCAACAAAACACCAATTATTAGCTGAACAAAATTCTCTACCCGGACTACATCGCGTAGAATAATTGCCGAGGCCCAGTGATCCACACTGATTATATCCCCATGCCCACAACGAACCATCAGTTTTAATACCAAATGCTTGCCTATTGCCTCCTGCAACAGCTTGACACCAATTTGATGCCGAACATATTTCACGTACTGGACTGCATCTATTGAGTACATTGCCTATGCCTAATTGACCACACGCATTACATCCCCAAGACCATAGACTACCGTCAGTTTTTAACGCTAATTTAAATTCGCTGCCCCCGCCAGAACTAACAGAACACCAATCGCTGGCTGAACACATTTCACGTACCGGACTACAAGAATTAACTGTATTTCCGATACCCAATGCCCCGGTGGCATTACCTCCCCAAGACCATATTTCACGTAGAATACTAACAGTTGATGTAAAGTTTGAGCTCCAAGTGATGCCATCGCTCCAATAATATTTTTTTTCACTTTCAACATATGCTAATCGTCCAGTGTTGCAACTTGCAGTCGGCAAACTGGCGAGGTTAGCAACAGAATATTTTATTCCATTATTTAATATAGTTTGAGCACACTGTAGTTGACAACAAGCTAAAGAACTTAATCCTCCAGCAGTTAGTCTTGAGTTAACTTCAGATTGAATATTTTTTACACTAGTTGTCATGATTATCTATTCACTGAATATACATATTTTATCGCATGGGCGTGGTCTGATCCAGTGACGACACAAACCCAATCACTGGCCGATGAGGATTCTCTAACAGGACGCGAACACGCTGTATAAACACTGTTGCCTAATAATCCGCAACCATTGTATCCCCAACCCCATAATGTACCGTCGGTTTTAATGGCATGAACTGCTACATTACATAAGTAAGGGTCATTGACTGTCGAAGCAGTACACCAATTAGTAGCTGAACATATTTCTTGTACAGGAGTTATCCTATCAGTTAAATTACCGGTGCCTAATTGACCACAACAGTTACAACCCCAGGTCCATAATGTACCATTGGTTTTTATTGCCGCAACTGATCCTCCACCGGAAGCAACACAGCACCAATTAGTAGCTGAACATATTTCTCTAGCCGGACTACAAATCGTTCCGGTGGAAGTAGCCAAAGGACCGCTATGTCCCCAACCCCATAAACTACCATCAGTTTTAATTGCTAAAGTATAACATTGACCGGCACTAACCTGACACCAATTAGTAGCTGAACATATTTCTCTAACCGGACTACATCTAGTCAATACGTTGCCAATACCTAGTTGACCGCAGGCATTAAGGCCCCATGCCCACAATGATCCGTCGGTTTTAATAGCTGTACTATGATCTTGACCAATGGAAACTCGAGACCAATCCGTAGCTGAACAAAATTCTTGTATCGGACTGCAACTGGTGGCGGTATTGCCATTTCCTAATTTTCCGCCATTGCTTCCCCATCCCCATAATGTACCATTGGTTTTAACAGCCATTCCGGTGCCAGCACTTCCCGATACACGAGTCCAATCGTTAGATGAGCAAAATTCTCTGATAAAGGTAAATTTTAAACCGTATCCTGAAATTCCGTTACCTAGCTGTCCGGCATTTTCGTTACCGGTGGTCCAAAGTCCGCCGTCGGTCTTTAGGGCGTATGTTGCGGTACTCGAAACAGCAACGGAGCACCAATTTGTAGAATTACAGCATTCTCTAGTGGGACTAGTCGCAAAAGAGTTGTTGCTGCCGAGACTTCGACCATTTCCCCAACCCCATAATTGTCTACTTATCGATGGTGTGATTAATCTTCCGTCTAGACCATAAAGATTAGATCCACATTCTATTGCAGGAACACCCAATGTAGGTTCATATATGATCTGTCCGTTTGGAATCGTACTAAGATCTAATCTCATCAAACACGGAAAACAACATTCCGAAGAAATAGTGTGCGAAGGATCGAGTTGATTATCGGCCATTGACAACAATAAAACATCTGCCGAGCTACAACTAGTTGTTAGGTTGGTAATCTGTGTTTGTAACTTAGATTCTATATTTGTTTTAGTAACAAATGACACGTTAAAGACCCTTTAATTATTATTTAATTCTACAGACATTAAATCCTCGGCAGTTGTTTTACTGGTTATTTCGTCGACTTTATTTTTTTCCCAATTAAATGCATTCTGAACGTGATTGTTACAGGCCTGTACCACTGTGGCAAGTTCTGCTTTACTCATTGTAAGCCACCCTTCTCTGAATTTCCAATTGATTGTATTTGAGTCGCCCATTAACAGATAATGTTTAGCATAGTTATCTCTGGTTTCTCTGCTAGTATCAACAGTAACTTCAATATTTTGTACTGTCAGCTTCACACCAGAAATTTCTTTTTGATATCTTATATCGGCTGCTCGTCTTATCAGTATTTCCTGAATTTGAGGTATTTCTCGAGGTTTTATTTCGTAATTACCAACGGTAACATCTCCAGAAAAATCCCAAAAAGGGCCATAATAAGTTTCGGTTAATTCGTTATGTGTTGGGATAATCATACGAGCATAGGTAATTCTTGTGTCATCGTCGATGACAAGAGGCAATGTCTCGGGATCAGTTCTTGGTAGCGTAGCTAATATGTTAATTCTTTGTAAAGCCCCTTCGAACATACCTAAATTCCATCCCATCGGGCCTACTAAAACTCTATCTTTGTGTATTAAAACGTACATTTTACTCTCCAAAATTTATACTACAGATTTAAGTGCCATACCGAAAACGTTTCCAGTGGCCACCATGATCCAATCATTTGATGAACAGGCTTCTCGAACTGGACTACAAGCAGCAAAAGAACTAAAACTTCCGTCCGCTGTTCTTCCGTATGCGGTTAATCCCCACCCCCACATAGAGCCATCCTTTTTAATTGCCATTGATTGATTAAAAGCAACTGATCCTATATACCAATTCGTAGAAGAACAAAATTCTCTTACCGGACTACAAATATCAATATTATTTCCATTGCCCAATTGGTATAATCCCCCAGTTCCCCAACTCCATAAACTTCCGGTATTTTTAATAGCCAGTGTATGTTGATATCCAGTTGCAACAAAGCACCAATCGCTGGCTGAACAAAATTCTCTCACTGGACTACACACAGAGGTTGCATTTCCGTTACCAAGTTGCCCTCGGATATTTCTGCCCCAACCCCATAGACTGCCATCGGTCTTAATAGCCAACGAACTGGCATACGCCGATATTTGACACCAATTTGTGGCCGAACACATTTCTCTAAGAGGACTACACGAAGCTGTGGTGTTTCCAGTGGCTAAACCACCATAAGAATTATTTCCCCATCCCCATAGAGTTCCATTGGATTTTAGCCCTAGGGTGAAATTTTTTCCAGGAGCTACAAAACTCCAATCTGTGGCTGAACAAATTTCTCTCACCGGACTACAAGAATTCGCAGTAGTACCAATTCCCAGTTCTCCGTTGTTGTTTCGTCCCCATGTCCATATAGATCCATTTGATTTAACTGCTGCTGTATGCTCAATGCCCGATGAAACTTTAACCCAATCTGTGGCTGAACAAAATTCTCGGGTTGGTATACAGGCATTAGCAGTAGACCCAATACCTAATTTTCCTTGAGCATTACTGCCCCAAGCCCAGAGAGTATTATCGGTTTTGATTGCAAATCCTGTATCACCTACTCCGCTGATATAGCACCAATTTGAGGCTGAACAAAATTCTCTCACTGGAGATCTAACCCTTCCAGTGGTAGTATTTTGTCCTAGAGCTCCTACGCTCATATCGTCTCCAAAAGTGTACAATTGATTTTGTACCACATTTCCAATTTGTACCCAATTAGATCCGTTGCTGTAGTAAAGATAACCGCTGCCTTCGACAAAATATAGTAGACCTGTTTTAGTTCCAGCATCGGGGAGGTTATTTCTAGTAGCCACCGTATAAACAGCACCGGCTTGAAGTTTTTCAAGTGCTTTTGAATACGCTAACAAATCATAGTTAGACATTGTAGAAGAACTTTTTCTTGCTATAGTTAATTCTAGATTGTAACTATTTACGGTCATGATTAAACGATCCTTAATCCAAGACTATGTCTATTAGCCACGACCCATTGCCAGTTTGTAAAAGCACAAACTTCTCTCACCGGACTGCATCTATGACTATTTGAACCCGCAATGCCTAGTGCTCCTACAAAATTTTCCCCCCAAACCCATAAAGTGCCATCGGTTTTTAAACCCAATGAATGTTGATGCCCAGCTGCGACTTGACACCAATTTGTGGCTCCACAAAATTCTTGTGTTGGAGTGCATCTATTGGCTACATTGCCTATACCTAGTATTCCCCCAGCATTGCAACCCCATGACCAGAGAGTTCCATTTTTCTTAACTGCTAGTGAATGAGTAGAGCCACCAGATACCCAACACCAGTCTGTGGAACCGGCACACAGAGACACCGGACTAGATCTGTTTAATATATTAGCGTCGCCAATAGAGCCAGCTACGGTTCCGGCACCCCAGGCCCACATTGATCCATCGGTTTTAACGGCAAAAGTTCTTTCGTTACCAATGCTTAATTGGCACCAGTTAGTGGCCGAACAAAATTCTCTTACTGGAGACAATGATTCGGTATTTGATCCAGTACCTAAACGACCTTGTCCTCCGTAGCCCCATGACCAAAGGCTACCATCTGTTTTAATAGCGGCTGCATGTAAAGAACCGTTCGCTACCATATTCCAATTCGCTGCTGAACAAAACTCTCGGATCGGACTACACCTATTAGTTTTATCGCCGACACCTAATTGTCCAAAATCATTGTACCCCCACCCCCAAAGAGATCCTGAGGTTTTAATAGCCAGGCCAAAAGCTCCAGTAGGCCCAGTACTAACTGCACACCAATCCGAAGCTGAACAAAATTCTCTTACCGGTGATACAGAACAAGCCACATCTCCTCGTCCTAGTTGTCCAGCTCCGTTTGTGCCCCAACTCCATAGACTACCGTCTTTTTTAATTGATCGACTGTGATTATAACCTACCCCAATTTCTAGCCAATTAGTTGCAGAACAAACTTCTCTGATAGGAGAAAAAATGCCATCGTTTAACGCACTAAAAAATCCTACGCCGGTTTGTCCTTTATAATTAGCCCCCCAGCCCCATAGTTGTTTATCGGTGATTTGATAATCATTGGTCCATTGTGTACCGTCGCTGTAACGATAGATCTTTAAATCTTCTATATAAAAAAATCTACCTGCATTTAGCGTTGCATCAGGCAATGCCGCACAGCAAGGCACTGAGTTTAGATAGGCCATAGAACGATACATACCTGCCATTCTAGCAGCAGCCACTGGGCAGTTAACTGCTCCAGCAGTAAATGTATTAACCTGTGTGACCAATGATCCTATTGGGGCAACCACTTTAAATCCTTAAAATTAAAGTCCTAAAGTGGCTAAAGTACGAGCCGTTTCGTCTGATCCGCCCAATGACCCCCAGCTGGTTCCATTATAACCCTCGAATGTTCCGCTGGTAGTATTATATCTTATCTGTCCCTGTACTCCGGAAGGACGTTGTCCATCAGTGCCTACAGGAACTTTGACTGCGGTGGTACCATTTAAATCAATGTAAGCTGTCTGATCATTGATTATGGTTGTGCCTTGAATTTTAATGGCCATCTTCGCTCTCCTTTAATTAAATTCGAACTCGGCTTATCTATTTATCAAACTGGTATGATAAACAGAGAAGATGGCCTAGGTAAATTAATTAACCAGTGGACCTTCGGCGTTAATTGTGTTTTGAGCACCAGCTGCTTGTTGTTCGTCGGCTTGTTGACGAATTTTTGTAATTAGATTAACACTAAACTTAGCAGGCAACTCAAGCAGACCAGTTAAAATAGTATTAATTTCTTCGACGCTAAGGTCATTTATGTTGAATTTCATTGATTTCTCCAGGAATAATTGAAATTGTGTTGATATTTATATGGTTATTCAGCTGGGGTAGAATTCCAGGGATTGGCTAAAATCACTGTAGGAGGATTTTTAACTTGATCAATCTGTGCAGCCAGACCAGCTTCAATATCACCACGATAATCGCCACTGGGACTGCTTGAAGCCCAAATCCAACCCAATACCGTTTCTTCAGTGAGATCATCATAGGCAGTAAAAGCATCGGGATTCGGTGAAGAAAATGTAGCATAGCCGAAATTATTGGCTGTTACGGGAGGTGTGCTGTCGTCTGTGGCAGTGATACTCCAACGACAGGATACCACTACTTTATCTAGCCCATTCTGGCTCATTTTGGTGTCCATATGATCAACTCGCCATGAGTATGTGATTGCCATGTTTAGTTTCCTTTAAATA
>Ga0129333_10001012_pt1 | contig 24866 bp, 13 predicted proteins | sample CPB6_08_DNA_FD_94474 | JGI IMG/M metagenome (GOLD analysis project Ga0129333, IMG submission 94474) | Freshwater to marine salinity gradient microbial communities from Chesapeake Bay, USA - CPBay_Sum_0.6_0.8_DNA | ecosystem: Environmental > Aquatic > Marine > Coastal | place: USA: Chesapeake...
AACAGACAAGGATGAAACTGGAAAAGGTGGGTTTGCCGAGCGAAGAGCAAAAAGACACGGGTAAGTCCCTGTACACTATTGTTGATGTTATACCCGAAAAGGATAGGATCAAGGGTAATACCAAGAAGATATACCAGTACGGGTATAACTCTGAGTATGATCTTGTGGTTATATCTAAGGACGGAACCATTGGAGATATATATCAGATAAACGGACTTAAAGTAGCGTTACCAGAGGAGCCTAACAAAGTTTACAGCAGATCTGCAAAGAAGGAAGATCAGTACTGGGAAAGATCTGAGTTTCCATCAGCGCTATCCAAAATAAAGTCAATATTCCAGTGGAACAAGATGCCACTCCAGTTTAGAAGTAACTGGGTTGATTACATTGACGCAGAGTTCGATAGGAGAGATAATGGTTTCTGGTTTAAGAACAATGGAGTATCAACCTATATAACTGGTGGTCACTACATGTACTTGCAGTGGTCCAGCATTGACGTTGGTTTCCCAGACTTCAGGGAGGCTAACAGAATTCTTTACATTTATTGGGAGGCTTGTAAGGCTGACCCACGATCGTTTGGCATGGTGTACTTGAAGATCAGACGTTCTGGTTTCTCGTACATGGCAGACGGTGAGATTGTCAACATAGGTACAAACATCCACAATGGTCGTATAGGTATTCTATCGAAGACTGGTCCAGATGCAAAGACGATGTTTACGGATAAGGTTGTACCTACGTTTAGAAATTATCCGTTTTTCTTTAAGCCTATTCAGGACGGTATGGACAACCCAAGGACTGAACTAGCATTTAGAATACCATCCTCAAAGATTACAGCAAAGAACTTTAAGACGATGCACGATGAGGAGGAGCCAGAGGAAGGTCTTAACACTACTATTGACTGGAAAAACACCGCAGACAACAGCTACGATGGTGAGAAGTTACAGCTTTTGGTGCATGACGAGAGTGGCAAGTGGTCACAACCAAATAATATTCTGAACAACTGGCGTGTAACCAAAACATGTTTGCGTCTAGGTAGAAAGATTATTGGTAAGTGTATGATGGGATCTACATCCAATGCACTCGACAAGGGTGGTGAGAACTTTAAGAAGTTGTACGAGGACTCAAGACCAAACAAGAGGTCTGAGAACGACCAAACTAAGAGTGGCCTATATGCTCTGTTTATACCAATGGAGTGGAACATGGAAGGATTTATAGATAAGTACGGCATGCCTGTATTTAGAAAGCCTGAGAAACCTATCATAGGTGTCGATGGTGAGGTTATAAACCTTGGTGCTATAGACTATTGGGAGAACGAAGTAAAGTCTCTTAAAAGCGATCCTGATGCCCTTAACGAGTTTTATCGTCAGTACCCTAGAACAGAGTCTCACGCATTTAGAGATGAAAGTAAGCAGTCGATATTTAACCTTACCAAGATATACACTCAGATTGACTTTAACGACAGCTTGATATCTGGCAGCTTTACTACTAGAGGGTTCTTTAGCTGGAGAGATGGCAAGAAGGACAGCGAGGTTATTTGGACTCCAGACCCAAGGGGTAGGTTCAATATATCCTGGGTGCCTCCACGTGGCCTACAGAACAGGGTTGACAGAAGAGGTGACTTGTTCTATCCAATGAACGAGCACATCGGTGCGTTCGGTTGTGACTCCTACGATATCTCTGGCACTGTAGATGGATTTGGATCTAACGGAGCATTGCATGGCTTGACTAAGTTTAACATGGAGGACGCTCCAAGTAATGAGTTCTTCCTAGAGTACGTTGCACGACCTCAGACGGCAGAGATATTTTTTGAGGAGGTGCTGATGGCCTGCTTCTTTTATGGAATGCCAGTTTTGGCAGAAAATAACAAGCCAAGGTTGCTGTACCACTTCAAAAACAGGGGGTATAGACACTTCTGCTTGAACAGACCAGACAAGCCATTGTCGAAGTTGTCTCCAACCGAGAGAGAGCTTGGTGGTATACCTAACTCAAGTGAGGACGTAAGACAGGCGCACGCATCTGCTATTGAGACATATATTGAGAAGAATGTTGGACTCGATATGGAAGGTACGTATAGAGATCCATCTGAGATGGGTTCGATGTACTTTAACAGAACTTTAAATGACTGGGCTAAGTTTGATATTAGTAACAGAACAAAGTATGATGCGTCTATTAGTTCTGGTTTAGCTATTATGGCTAATCAAAAGCACATGTATCAGCCTGAAAGAAAAGAGTCAAAAATAAGCATTAAATTTGCAAGATACAAGAACAATGGGACAACCAGTCAAATAATTAGCTAATGCGGAAAGAGTCAAACATAAACATATCTCCGATCCAGTTTCCTAGCCAGCTTGCAACAGATGCAGAGAAGGCGAGCGAGGAGTTTGGATTGAGAGTTGGCCAGGCCATACAATACGAATGGTTTCGCAGAGACAGTGGATCTGCAAGGTACTACAATCAGTGGAAAGACTTTAATCGTCTTAGATTGTACGCTCGTGGAGAGCAACCTATTCAGAAGTACAAGAACGAATTAGCTATTGATGGAGACCTTTCTTACTTAAACATTGACTGGACTCCAGTTCCCATTATCCCTAAGTTTGTAGACATTGTTGTAAACGGTATGTCTGACAGACTGTTCACAATTAAAGCCTACGCTCAGGACGCACTTTCAGCAGAGAAGAGAAACCAGTATCAGGATATGATCGAGGGTGAGATGGCTGCCAAAGAAGTTTTACTACAGGTTCAAGATAAGTTTGGAGTAGATCCTTTCATGGTAAGCCCAGAGGACTTGCCAAATGATGATGAGGAGCTATCTCTATTTATGCAGCTTAATTACAAGCCAGCTGTAGAGATTGCAGAAGAAGAGGCTATTAACACGATTTTATTAGAGAACCACTACGATGATATCAAGAGACGTTTTGACTACGATCTAACAACCATTGGTATCGCTGTAGGTAAGCACGAGTTTCTTCCTGGAGAGGGTGTAAAGATTAACTACGTAGATCCAGCTAACGTGATTTACAGCTATACAGAAGATCCATATTTTAGAGACTGCTTCTACTGGGGTGAGGTTAAGACGGTTCCAATGAGTGAGCTGATCAAGATCAACCCTGGACTTACTAAAGAAGATCTAGAAGAGATTTCAAAAACCAATCAGTCTTGGGGGGAGTACTACTCTGTGTCCAGATTTTATTCTGACGATGTTTTCTCAAGAGACACTTGTACTCTGCTATACTATAATTACAAGACCACAAAGACTTACGTTTACAAGAAGAAGATCCTAGAAGGCAACGCTGCTAGAGTAATTGAAAAGGACGACACATTTAATCCGCCAGCAGAAATGATGGAGGAGGGTAGATTCGAAAGAATCGAGAAGACTATTGACGTGTGGTATGAGGGTGTAATGGTAGCTGGTACTCAGATTGTACTTAAGTGGCAGTTAATGGAGAACATGGTGAGACCAAAGTCTGCGTCTCAGATGGCTATGCCAAACTACATTGCTGTTGCTCCACGAATGTACAAGGGAACGATCGAGTCATTGACTAGACGTATGATCCCTTTTGCAGATCTTATCCAGATCACTCACCTTAAGTTGCAGCAGGTTATCTCTAGAATGGTGCCAGATGGTGTGTTCATTGACGCTGATGGTCTAAATGAGGTTGACCTTGGTAACGGTAACGCATACAACCCAGAGGATGCGCTAAGACTATACTTCCAGACTGGTAGTGTTGTTGGACGTAGTTACACTGGTGACGGGGACTTCAACAACGCAAGGGTTCCTGTACAGCCTCTCACAGGCACTACGGGGCAGTCTAAGATGGCTGCGCTAATAAACAACTATAATCACTACCTTGAGATGTTGCGTGGCGTGACGGGGCTAAATGAGGCTCGTGACGGAAGCGATCCAGATCCACGTGCCTTGGTTGGTGTACAAAAGCTTGCAGCGCTTAACTCAAACACTGCTACAAGACACATTCTTGACGCAAGCTTGTTTATGACCAAGACATTTGCCGAGGCACTTAGTGTTAGGGTTTCTGATATCTTGGAATATGCTGACTTTGCAGAAGAGTTTGCAATGCAGATCGGTAAGTACAATGTTGGTATCCTGAGAGATATTAAGGACCTGTACTTGCATGATTTTGGAATCTTTATTGAGCTTTCTCCAGATGAAGAGCAGAAGGAAAGACTTGAGCAGAACATTCAGATTGCCCTATCTAGAAACGATATCAACCTTGAGGATGCTATCGACATCAGAGAGATCAAGAACATTAAGATGGCTAACCAGCTTCTTAAGGTTAAGAGAACTAAGAAGATGGAGCAAGATCAGAAGAACGATATGATGAAGCAGCAGATGCAGGCTCAGATTAACATGCAGTCTCAACAGGCCGCTGCTCAAATGGAAGTTCAGAAGATTCAACTTGAAACAGAAAGTAAGATCCAGCTTAAGCAGGCTGAGAATGCAATGGATCTAGAGAAGCTTAAGGGTGAGGCTATGTTGAAGCTACAGTTGATGGAGCGAGAGTTCCAGTACAACATGCAGATAAATGGTATGCAAACCCAGTTGCTTAAAGATCGAGAGGAGATGAAGGAGGACAGAAAGGACGAGCGGATCAGTAAGCAGAACACTCAGCAGTCAAAGTTAATCACTCAAAGAAAAAATAACTTACCTCCAATGAAGTTTGAATCAAACGAGGACACCATGGACGGATTTGATCTGGCTTCATTCGAACCAAAATAAATTAAATAATAACTAAATTTGTAATCTAATGGAATTAAAAGTAAGAGCACTAGATAGTGTGGAGCAGAAGTCTGCTCAGCAAATTGAAGAAGAGTTGCTTAAAAAGCACGAAGAGCAGGTTGCTGCTACAGAAACTATAGAAGAGACTGTAGTGGTAGGGCAAGAAGATTTAAGCGAGGATAAAGTCCTCGACTTTCTTGACAAGAAGTACGGAAAGAAACTCTCCAGTGTAGAGGATCTGTTCGCACCACAGAAAGAAGAGCTCCCAGAAGATGTTTCTGCATTCTTGAACTTCAAGAAGGAAACTGGAAGAGGGCTTAACGACTTTATTAAGATCAACACTGACTTGGATTCAATTAATCCAGATCAGCTACTTAAAGAATATTACTCTCAGAAGGAGAGTGATCTTGATCCTGAAGAAATTGAATACTTGATAGCTGACAAGTTTAGCTATGACGAGGACCTCGATGACGAGAAGGATATCAAGAAAAAACAGATTGAAAAGAAAAAAGAACTTGCAAAAGCTAAGAAGTTCCTTGAGGAACAAAAGCAGAAGTACAAGGCACCGCTTGAGTCAAGCTATGGTAGCCTTTCTGCTGAGGACCAAGAGGCACTGAAGGCTTACAAGGAATACTCAGCGAAAGCTAGTAGTAACCAAGAGCTTGAACAACGTCAGGCAGAGTGGTTTCTTAAGAAGACAGATGAAGTTTTCAACAACGATTTCAAAGGTTTTGATTTCAAGATTGGAGACAAAGAGCTGAAGTTTTCACCAGGAGACTATAACGAACTGAAGAAGGTTCAGTCCAACATCAACAACTTCATTGCGAAATTCGTGAACAATGATGGATTGATCGAGGATGCGAAAGGTTACCACAAGTCATTAGCTGTTGCTATGAACCCAGAGAAATTCGCTAAGTTTTTCTATGAGCAGGGAATTGCTGACGCTGTCGAGAAGGAAGCTAAATCAAGCAAAAACATAAACTTCGATGTGCGAAGATCCCCTGAAGTGATGAGCAAAGGTGGTTTCAAGGTTACTAGCGTAGGAGACACCGATGGTCGAGGTCTTCGAATTAGGTTTAAAAAATAAAAAAACAAAACAATGGCAGGATCATTACAAACTGTACCTGGCTTTCAATTACAGCCAAGTGCAGAGCGAGTAGCCCTCGCAACTAACTACATTACCGACTTCAACTTCTTGAACCAGTATCTACCTGATACCTATGAGAAAGAATTTGAGCGTTACGGTAACCGAAGCGTAGCATCTTTCTTGAGATTGGTGAGCGCAGAATTGCCTTCTACTTCTGACTTGATCAAGTGGACTGAGCAAGGACGTCTTCATACTAAGTATGTAAACGTAACTCAAGATGGAGCCGCTGGCGACTCTAATGCAACTTTTACCGTACCTGCTGGTCAGCTATCTGGTAAAGGATTTGTAAACGGTAGCATCGCTATCCGTGTTGGACAAACTGTCCTTATCTCTGAAGAAGGAGCTGGTGCTCAAGGTCTAAACAAAGGTATCGTTACTGCTGTTGACTATGCAGCAAGAACTTTTGACGTAGCTTACTACGAAGCAGCTGGACAGACTTTCGCAGCAACTAAGACCGTATCCGTATTCGTTTATGGTTCTGAGTTTAAGAAAGGAACTCTTGGAATGGTTGAATCTCTTGAGTCTGATGGTGAGATCTTCGAGAACTCTCCAATCATCATCAAAGATCACTATGCAGTATCTGGTTCTGACATGGCTCAGATCGGATGGGTAGAAGTTGAAGGTGACAATGGCCCAGGTTTCTTGTGGTACCTAAAGTCTCAGCACGAGACCCGTCTTCGTTTCGAAGATTATCTTGAGACTGCAATGATCGAAGCTATCCCTGCCGCAGGTTCTGCTGCTGGATCTGCTAAGGTATTGGGCTTCAAAGGATCTGAAGGTCTATTTGACGCAATCGGTAAGAGAGGTAACGTATGGGCAGGTGGTAACCCATCTACTTTGGATGATTTCGACAGCATCGTATCTCGACTTGACAAGCAGGGATCTATCGAAGAGAACGTAATCTTCTTGGATCGTCAGTTTGGATTCGACATTGACGATATGTTGGCAGCTCAGAACAGCTACGGAGCTGGAGGTACTTCTTACGGTCTATTCGACAACGATGAGAAGATGGCTCTTACTCTTGGTTTCACTGGCTTCCGTAGAGGTTATGACTTCTACAAGTCTGACTGGAAGTACTTGAACGATCCAACCATGCGTGGTGGTCTAGTAGGTGGAGCTGTATCTGGTGTTCTTGTTCCAGCTGGAACTACTACCGTTTACGACAACGTACTTGGTAAGAACGCTAAGCGTCCATTCTTGCACGTTCGTTACAGAGCTTCTGAGACTGAAGATCGTAAGTACAAGACTTGGATCACTGGTTCCGCAGGTGGAGCTCAGACTTCTAGCTTGGATGCAATGGAGGTTCACTTCTTGTCTGAAAGAGCGTTGTGCACCATGGGTGCTAACAACTTCTTCTTGTTCGAGAAGTAATAGTAAATTAGGGAGGGCCAATTGGCCCTTCCTTTTACCTTTAAACAAGCAAAACAATGGCTGCTAAAAAAGAACAACCTGCTTCTCCATTCGGTTGGGTGAACAGTATGAGAAACTTATCTTCTAAAATTAGAAGAACTCCTAATAAGCGTACAACCACAATGGGTGCTGGTACAGGACTAGGAATGACTAAGTATGCAACTCCAAACGCTGAACAGACTGCAATTAAAAAAGCAACTAGCCCTCAGCGTTATTTGTCTCCACTCGATCAAGCTAAAAATGCTTATGAGTATGAGAAGACAAGATCTGATAGAAAAAAGGTAGCTCCAAAAGCTCCTTCTATTGCTAAGAGAAGAGCTGCTGAAGCTGCAAAGCCAGTTGTCGCAAAAGTTGAAAAACCTAGCATGAGTGGTATTGGTGTAGCTGGTTTATCTAAGGCGACCCCAAAAGCAATGAATGTAACTCCTTCAAGAACTTATACAGACAAAGAAAAGCAGATTAACGCTTTGCTTATGACTGGCAAGAAGAAGGACGGAACAATGAAGGCTTCTGCTCAACGTAAGATTCAAAGAATTCGTAGGAAGTAATAATTAACTGAGGGGGTCGCTGTGACTCCCTCTATTTTCAATTAAATTTAAAATCAAATGGAACAATTAAAATCGAGAACTTATGTTCTCCTAAGATCAGACGCACCACTTAGCTTGATGATCCCATCAAAGGGCACAGCTAGAAGACCTCTGCTTTATTTTGACGGTAAAGCAAACAGACAGCTGAGATATTCAGCAAATCAACCAAGCCCATTTATGGACGAACAGGACGGTAACGTAGTCCTTGAGCCAATTGTATTTGAGGATGGCATGTTGCACGTACCAGAGAGCAACCCAGTACTACAGCAGTTTCTTTATTATCACCCAGGTAATGGTAAAATTTTTGAAGAACTAGATCCAGAGAAGGATGCTCAAAATGATCTTATTGATCTAGACATTGAGGTGAACGCACTTATTGCTGCTAAGGCAATGGAGATTTCAATGATGGAGACAGTTGCTAGAATTGGCCTTGGTGTTCAAGCAGACAAGAAAACATCTTCAGAACTAAAGAGAGATGTTCTTGTATTTGCTAAAAAGTACCCACTTAGATTTATGGAGATCTTAAATGATCCTTTGTTGAAGGTTCAGGACATTGTTGCTAGAGCTTTCGAACAACAGATTCTTAAGACTAGAAACAAGGGAAGAGATATTTACTTTAACTTCCCAGATAACAAGAGCAAGTTTATGACTATCCCATTCGGGGAGCATAGAATCTCAACAGTTTCAAAATACCTACAAACAGATGATGGTATTGAAACCCTAAAGTTGTTGGAAAGAAATGTTGAGTAGTATAAATTAAGAGAGGGTAATACCTCTCTTTTTTTTTACTATCTTTGTACAAAAAGAATGGGATGATAAATTCAGTAAGAAATACGGTACTGTCTGTTTTGAACAAGAATAATTACGGGTACATTAGCCCTAATGACTTCAACCTATTTGCCAAGCAAGCACAGCTAGACATCTTTGAAAATTACTTCTACAGATATAATTACCAGATCTTGAAAGAAAATGCTAGAGAGTCTGGTATTGGGTATGCTGATATTAAGAAGCAATATGAGGAAGTTATTGACTTATTCTCAAAAATAGTATCACTTACTAAGACGTCTGGAACTTTTACTCTACCTACTGATTATTACACTATTGTTAGAATAATCCATACAAACGGTGTAGGAAAGATGGTGGAAGTAGAGAAGGTTTCTATTGCTAGAGCTCAACAGCTTTTGATGTCTAACTTGACTCAGCCAATTGAATTGTTTCCAGCTTACGTACAACTTGAAGATAAGTTAACCGTTTATCCTGACACAATTTCAACTGGTGTTTCTTGTTACTACGTTAGGTATCCTAAAGATCCTAAGTGGACATACACCCTGGTTTCTGGCGAACCATTATTTAACCAAGGAGCCGTAGATTATCAGGACTTTGAGTTACCACTTACAGATGAACCGACTCTTGTCGCTAAAATTTTGCAGTTTGCTGGAATGTCAATTAGAGAGATTGAAGCTCTTAACTTTGCAAATCAGCAAGAACAAACAGAAATTGTTATTGAGAAATAATGCCACTATACAACAAATATCTATCTGATCTTCAGTACTATAGCAACAATGGAAATACACCAGAGGATGCTAACTGGGGATCTTATCAGTACGTGTCTCTAGAAGATATCGTAAATAACTTCATGTTAATGTATCAGGGAGATCATGAACTGATGAATAACCTGAACAGGTATAAGATTTTGTTTTACACGAAGAGAGCTATTCAAGAATTGAACTACGATGCGATGAAGGAAGTGAAAGTCCTTCAGCAGAAAGTTGGTCCAAACTTGAAGTTTGTTTTGCCTTCTGACTACGTGAACTGGGTTAAGATCTCTCTCTACAAGGATGGTTTAATTCTTCCATTGACTGAAAACATTCAGATAAACTCAGCAGTTGAATACGTTCAGGATAACAATTATAAGGTTGTTGTAGACCAGAACGGTGTGGTTATTGAAGCTCAAAACTCAACATTAGATTTTGATAGATTAAACAACATTCAGAAGAGTATTTACTTGAATCCATCTAGCCCATACCACAATATGTGGGGATGGGAGTATGGAGGAAACTGGTACTTTGATTATGCTGTTGGCAGTAGATACGGTCTAAATACAGAGACAGCTAATCAGAATCCTACCTTTAAGATAGATAAAAAGGCTGGAGTTATTAACTTTAGTAATGACATGGCCAATGAGTCATGCATACTAGAATACATTTCAGACGGAATGGAGTATACATCTGTAGCAACTCCTCCTCCTGGCAAGCCAGTTGCTGTTAGGGATGACTCTGCTATTAGCGTAAACAAAATGTTTGAGAACTACATCTACTCATTCATTAAGTATTCAATACTGAGCAATAAGTTGGGAGTTCAAGAATATATTGTTGCTAGAGCTAGAAAAGAAATGACAGCTCTATTAAGAAATGCGAAAATAAGAATTAGCAATATTCACCCAGGAAGACTACTCATGAATATGAGAGGTCAAAACAAGATGATTAAGTAGGTATGGATTTAGTTAAAACCTTTGTAAAGGGGAGGATGAATAAAAGCCTTGATGAGAGGCTTATACCTGATGGCGAATATATTGACGCCATGAATGTTCGTGTTGGCTCTACTGAGTTGACTGACGTTGGTTCTTTAGAAAACACGAAGGGTAACGTAAAGATTTCCAACATACTTTATAACGATGAACCTCTAGATCCTACTGCAACTTGCATTGGTGCATTTCAAGATGGTGTACATGACACTATTTATTGGTTTATACACTCTCCAGCAGATGGTGTTGACATGATCGTGTCAATGAATGTCAATAGTGGGTTTACTGTATACCATGTAGTTAGTACATCTATTTTAAATTTTAGCAGACAGCATCTGATCAATGGTGTAAATAAAGTAGAGGATTTACTTTTCTTTACGGATGGATATAATCCTCCACGTAAGATAAATGTAAAGAGATCATACCCTACAGAGCCTGATCTTAAAGAATCAGACATCTCTGTAATCGTAGCTCCACCTCATAAAGCTCCATCAATAGAGCTTATTAATATTAATAAAAATGACGCAAATTATATTGAAGATAAGTTTTTGTCTTTTGCTTACAGATATAAGTATTTAGACGGTGAATATAGCGCTGTATCTCAATTTAGCGAAATAGCTTTTGAGCCACGTTTTTTCAATCTTGACTTTAGTACTTTCCAGAATAGCGGAATGAAAAATTCATTTAACGCTGTTAATGTTACATTTAATACAGGAGGAGATTCTGTAATTGGAATTGATCTTTTATTTAAAAACTCTGTATCTAACGTAATAAATGTTATAGAGAAGTATGATAAAAGACTTCTTGAACTTCCAAATGATTCAGATCATACCATACAGTTTAGTTCTAAAAAAATACTTACAACACTTCCAGAATCTGAGGTAGTAAGACTTTTTGACAATGTTCCTTTGGTTGCAAAATCACAGACAATTATGTCTAACAGATTGTTTTATGGAAACTATAAGGATGGATATGATCTAATAGATTCTGATGGCAATAAAATTGATATATCATTTAACGCATCATTAGTTACTGAAGAACTTGGATATGAGGAACTTGTAGCAACAAGGAGTTCTTCAGAGTATAATATTATTCCTCCAGATCCTGAAACCTACAGCAATACACTTGTAACAGTAGATTTAAGTGGTTTGTCTTTAAAAGAAAGCGCAGCATTACAAATAAATTTAACGCTGAACGGAAGTTTAGATTCAAATATTATACAGTCTTTTTACTTTCAACTACAAAAAGATTATTCATCTGTATATGAGTTAGTTACAAGTGAAGAATTTAAAAAAGCAATTGGTTCAGAAACATTTCATGCTACCGTTGGAGATTGTGGTACCGAAGATGAAGGAACATCTTTGACTGATAAAATATCGTGTCAGGCTACTCCACCTTCTGGATTTAGTAGTTATGGATATGGTATAGATAGTTTAGGAGAAGGTATTAAAATTACAGCAACCCCAGGATCTTCATCATTCTCTTTGCAGATGATTGTAATGGTTTATGAGGATGATGCTAATCCATCTGTATTTGATTACGAATATTTTTCAGTTCAGTTTGTTACAGCTGAATATATAAGACAATCAGACGCAAGCAGTTTACACAGTAACAGAGATTTCTCTCTAGGTATAATTTACATGGATGAGTTTAATAGATCTACAACTGTATTAACTTCTCAGAATAACTCAATTCACGTACCAGCATCAAATTCAATAACAAAAAATTCTATAAAGGTTGACATATTATCTGATCCGCCTTTTTGGGCAAAAAAATATAAGTTTGCCTTATTGCCTTCTGGTTTGGATTATGAAACTATTTATAGCACTTTGTACTTTCTAAACACTGATGATGGATCTATATACCTTAATCTAGAGGGAAACAATCAAAATAAAGCTAAGATAGGCGATAAATTAATTGTTAAAAGAGATAGCGAGGGCCCAGTACTTGATTTAATTAAATGTGACGTTTTAGATATTGTTGCTCAACCTCTTAACTTTATAGAGGGTGGCCAAGAAGAACCAGCTGGTCTTTATATGAAAGTAAATCCTGTAGGATTTTCTATAGATACAGCTGAACCAAGTGTTTGGGGAGGTAAAACATTTTCAAGCAATATACTTGCTCCAGATGATCCAGTATATCCATTCTTATCTATACCTGTTTGTTATAAGACAGATACAAATGAATTTGTTCCATTTGAAGTTACAGAAGGAAGTATAGTAGAGTTTGACTTTGTTCTAAATAGACCAGATGCTAATGAAGATACTGGTCAAAGAAAATATACTTACAATAAGAAATTTGTTTCGGCATCTAATTATAATAGTATATACGAATTTGTATTAGGTCAAAATATAAGATTTGATACTGGAGAAAGTTTTGAAACTGGAGATGAAACACCTAATGAAAATATTTTTATTGAGGCTTTAGGGACTACATATCCTAGTGCAACAGGAGGAGTAAATAAATATCAGTTTTTTCAAAAGCCTTTAGCCGCAGGAGAAACAGGATCTAATTTGCATTTTTCTATAAGATCTGGTACCCCATCACAAGGTAATTTGTTTTTTAAAGCAAAGTCTACTATAACAGGATCTGTTAGAGTTGTAAAGCAGAACGCATATATTGTATTTGAAACTGAACCAACTGAGCCAGCACCTGCAATATATTACGAAGGAAGCGAAACATTTGATATAGTTGATGGAGAGCATGATCAGACAAGCATAATTCTAAATTTCTCTGACTGTTTTACATTTGCAAATGGAGTAGAGAGTTACAAGATTGAAGACTCTTTAGCTGCTCCTTACTTTAGACTTGGAGAAAGAGTTTCTTCTGTATCGGGACAAGATTTCCAACTTGCTGATAGATTTTCATCTATTACATATAGCGGTATATTTAACCCAGAGAATAACGTAAACAAGCTGAACGAATTCAACCTTGGTCTAGCAAACTTCAAGGATCTTGAGAGAAGATTTGGATCTATTCAAAAGATGTCTGGAAGACAGACAGATATTCTTGTTTTACAAGAAGACAAGATATCTTATGTGCTTGCAGGTAAGAACGTACTATCAGACGCTGCCGCAGGAAATGGAGCTATTGCTGCTATTCCAGAAGTTCTAGGCAATCAAATTGCTAGGATTGAGGATTATGGTATAAGCTTAAACCCAGAGAGTTATATTGAGTGGGGATTTGATAAGTACTTTACAGATCAAAAAAGAGGGTCTGTAATACACTTATCTGGAGCAGGTACAGGTGAAGACCTATCTGTAATTTCTAATGAAGGAATGAGATCTTGGTTTAGAGATCTATTTATCAACGATGGAAATACTCAGAAGTTGGGTGGATTTGATCCATACATGGGTGAATACGTTCTTAGCTCAAACAGTGTAGAAGTTATTCAAGATCAAGTAGGGATAGGATGTGGAACAGAAATACAAATAAACTCTGGCGTGAACGGTCTATCAAACACTATTGTTAATCTAGGGGAATACACAGGAGAATCTACTGTCACATTGGTAGTTGACCAAATAACTAGCGGTCAAACAATTAATGTATCATTTGTATATAACGGTGTAACATATAGTACTGGCAACACTAGCGTTTCAGATACGTTTTCATTTAACAAGGGTAGCAAAGACACTGGCGTGCTTAGCGTGTCTCAATCTGGTGGTGTTGCATCTTACAGAATAATTGTTGGGTGTCCTAACGTAACCGATATTACAGTAATCAGCGTTACGGTAAATGATAAATCTTTTGAAGGAAAGACAATAACAGATGAATACTCTGTTGGCACATCTACATCTGGAAAGATTGTTAGCATGCTTGGAGGTACAACTACGCCAATTGTTTCTAATTACTCTAGTGTAACTGGTCCAGAAGGATTTGGAGCTATACCTAAAGGTGGAAATACTGTGGTTATCAGATCTGTGAAAGGCACTTCTGGAACAATGCAGTTTAATCCTGCTACCCATAAGTTGAGGTATTTAATCTCAAACACCTTGTATACAAGCACAAACGTGCTATCTTTACTGAACGCTTCAACGGTAGCTACACCAGTGCTAAACCCTTCAACAGGGGTTTATACTGCAAGCCTTACTTACAATAGCGGATCAGATTACCTTTACATTATACACGATTACAGAAATATTTACAGCACAGACTTGTGTTACAGCAATGTTTCAGCAGAAGATGCTTGCTGTGAATGTGTGAGTGAACCTTCATAAAATATGGCAACATACTACATAGATACAAATGATTTTGCAACGGCAACTAGTATATGGACAAACTCAAATTTGACCGTTAAGGCTGCCAACGGATTCTATCAAAAAGATGGTGTCTACAGACAAATGTCTGGAGGAGAGTTGTTGCCTGTTGCTAATTGTCCAGAATGTTTTTTTTCATTTGGATCAAGTCTAGTTCAATCTACTTCATCATCAGCTTGTTCTTCAACAATTACACAGACATATTATTTCGATAATGTTGATGGTGGTGTTGGAGAAACAGAGCCAGAGATCGGAGACCTAGTTTTTAGTGATTCTGAAGGAACAACACCTTTAGCTGCTGGATTCTATAAAGTTGTTTCAGGTAATTACATACAAGTAAATTCGTCTGGAGTGGTTATAGCGAAAGCAATGTGCCCATCTGACCAAAGTCAGTTTATTATTTACTTTGACTCAACTACATCTCCTAATACCTATGGATGGGGTAGTTCATCTGCTGCTTGTGCAGGTACTGGGACACCAATTACAGTGTACATTACTGGATCTGCATCTTCTTTATTTAATGCGGTAGTAACATTGGGTAAAGTACTATACACAAACGTAGGGCGTACTACGCCATTGAATGGTAACAATACACACTATAAGACTGTGTCAGCTCCTGCTTCAGGAGAGACATTACTAATTGATGGAGTTGGAGTAACTTCAAATTGGGGAGGACCTTGTTAAACTATGGCAAACTACACACTAACATATAGCCCAGGAGTTGAAGGATGGCCTTCATTCTATTCATATCATCCAGATTTCATGATAGGTATGAATCAATTCTTCTATACATTTAAGGGAGGAAACCTATATAGGCACAATGCTAATGAGAATAGAAACACTTTCTATGGCACCTTTACTCCATCAATGGTTAGAGGCATTATAAATCAATCTCCTATAGAGAAGAAAGTTTTCAAGACAATAGCTCTTGAGTCAAACGCTGCTTGGGCTGCGACACTAATTACTGACCTTGAGTCTGGATTTATTAATAAGTCTTATTTCGAGAATAAGGAAGCTACTTTCTTCTCATTTATTAGAGGAGTAGATAGTGCAACTCCAAACTTAAGCCTAAGATCTACTCAAGGTATTGGGTCTTCTACATCGGTTAATGCTTCAACTCCAGCATCTACTGTGGTTAACTTTTCTTTTGCAATTGACTCAATGATTAGTGTTGGTGACTTAGTTTACGAGTCTAATACTGGATTAAATCAAGTATTTTTTTGTGGACCAGTTATCTCAAGAACAAGTAATGCAATAACAATAAATTGCTCTGGATCAGGTAAAACTATACCAACTTCAGGAAGATATTTAATATACGTTAAGAATCAAATTGCCGAATCACACGGATTAAGAGGTGATTTTCTAGATTATACTGTAACAAATGATGATACATTTGCTGTTGAATTATTTGCTATTCGTTCAGATGTATTCAAATCCTTTCCGTAAATTTGCATTATGCTGCACGTCAGAAAATTGAACAGTCAGGATTACGAAGATAACTTAGTTAAGTGGTGGAAAGACTGGAGATGGACACCGCCTCCAGCAGATTTTCTACCAGAGAATGGAGAGGGAGGGTTTATGGTGTGTGACGAGGACTATCCAGTTGTGGCTGGGTTTCTATACGTTACTAACTCTAGTGTAGCTTGGCTAGAGTTCATTGTGTCTAACATGGATTATAAGCACAAGGAGAATAGAAAGAAAGCTATAAGATTGCTAATACTAACTCTAGAGGAGTTAGCTAAGATAAGTGGAAAGAAATACATTTACTCAAGCCTTAAAAACGAATCACTAATAAACGCTTACGTTGAATGTGGTTTTAATAAAGGCACGAGTAACTCACAAGAAATGATAAAAGTAATATGGCAGCAGCAACAGCAATAGCTCTAGGGGCAACAAGTGTAGCATCAGCAGGTGCTTCATTTGCTCAGGCAGCAAAGCAACAAAGACAAATGAGAGAGGCTGAGGAAGCCGCAGCAAAGTACATGGATGACGCTAGAAAAAAATTTAGCGTAAACTTCGCTGAACAACTTCAGGTACCTCTAGAAGGATATGAGATGGCTTCTGACTTAAACAGAGAGGCAGTGGCTCAAAATATAGAAGCCTTGAGAGAGTCTGGCCAGAGAGCTGTCCTTGGAGGTGTGGCTGGTCTTCAGCAACAAGCTCAAGCTGGAGCGGAGCAACTTAGAATGGCTATGCAGCAAGACCTATACGACAGAGATAAGGCAATCGCAGCAGAAGAATCTAGACTTAGAGATATTCAGGCAGAGATTGATCTAGGTGAAGCCGCTGGTGCTCAACAAGCTGCTGCTGACGCTCAAATGTTAAAAGCTCAAAATATTCAGTCTGGCTTGAGTGCATTAGCTTCAGGGGCAACATCTTTATATGAAGGATCTGAATTGTATAAGTCAGAATTAAGTGATAAAGTTTTGGGTAAATATGGAGCAGGTCTTACCCCAGCTGAAATGAGCGCAGTAGGATCTAGACTTCAAGGAATGGATCAAAATTTGTTAAAAGATCTTTACAAAAAAGCTCCATCTGGATTTAAACTTACTGCTGATTTTGGAGTTGCTCCTAATGTAAATATAGGACCAGCTCGTACTTATGGAGTACCAGCATCTAAAAAAACTCCATCTCTTCCTAAAGTTCCACTAATTCTTCCTGGTAGATAAAAATGTCAACATACTATAATTACGTAAGAAGAGGAACTGAGTCTCAAGTAGACTGGGGTAAGATAGGCAAAGGATTGTCTGATGAGATCACTAGAATATCTCAAGATAGAGAAGCCAAGCGAACTGAACTTGATAAGCTTAACACTGATTTAATTAGATCAGCATCACAAGTTACTGCTCCAGAGCAGGAGTACGTTAGAAACTTAGTTTTGAATGGAACTAACGAGATGAAGAACCTTGCTCTTACAAATAACAATCTATTAAAGAGAGGTGTAATTACACCAGCTCAGTATAGAATGGCTATGGAGAACATGAGTGCTGGCGTTACTAACTTAGACAAGGCTGCAAAAGAATTTGATGCCTCATACAAAAAGTCAATGGAAAGATTGGCTAAAGGGGAAATGCCTTGGGAAGAGCAGCAACAAAAGGAAGAACTTTTTAAGTACGGAAACCTTAAGGATAAAACTTTGTATGTAGCCCCTGATGGGTCTATGTATATTACAAGTATTGATGAGAATGGTAACCCAGTTGCTGACCCTAGAAAGATGATGAACACTGCTGTTCTAGCTCAAGGATTAGGACAAGAGATGGTGAAGTACGATGTTAACGCACAGCTAGACAAGGGAGTTGAGTCAATAGGATCTGTAGTTGAAATACTTAGAAAAAATGGAGTGTTGGCTACTGATTCTGCAATGAATAATCCAGAATACAAAAAGACTAGAGATCTTTATATAGACTCTATGATTAGTAATCCAAAAAATATAATCTCTATTATGGGAGACTATATGGGTGGATACAACGCTGTGGATGATCAGTCAAAGGCTGGAGGCAAGAACATATATAGAGACGTTAATGGAAACTTTATTCCAACTGACGAACAGGTAAAAGAAGTTAAGGACAAACTTACCGCAATGTTTGATGCTAGGGTATCTAAGAAAGCAACCCCTATGCCTATCTCTACTGGTGGTGGTGGAGGAAGAGGATCTGGAGCGCCTACAGAAGCTCAACTTGGAAGTAATCTTAGAGATTTAATATCTGGAGACCCTACAAGATCCAAAATTTCAGCACAGTTCTTTGCAAGTCAAAATCCAAACATTAGATCAATTGATAGAGCAAATGGTGTGATAACCATTAACTTTAATGATGGAAGTCCTTCTCAGTCTTTTGATCAAAATCAGCAGGGCATGAATGCCGAGCTAGTTGCAAGAGGTTTGGTTGGTTTCTTGATGCCAAAAGCAATATCTAATGTAGACAGAGTTATACGATCTGGTGGAATTACTCCAGGTCTTCAGATGGCTACCACAGCTATTGGATATGCACCTACACCGCAGGTATTACCTCTAGCAGAAACAATGATTATGTATGAAGGTGCCCCAGCTACTGCATCTGATATAATTATGAACATATCTCCAGATGAAGATAATGTCAATGACGTTAACAGAGCATTGATGGCTATAGATCCAACACTATCTGTAAAACCAACCCCTTCAGGATTCTTATCAACTCAAGATCGGGTAGATCTATTCAAAAATGGAGTTAAGGTAGGAACTGTTAATTTTGATGATGACGGTGATCAGATGTTATTAATTGATTTGATCAATCAAACTAGAGTTCAAGGTAACCAACAACAAGCCGCACCTGCTCAGGGCGGATCAGTAAATTATTCAGATCTATAAAATATGAACGAACAAGTAATAGACGACCTTTTCAATCAGGCGGTATCTAAGGGATACAAAAAAAGTAGAGAAGAATTTGTTAACCTTTTGCATACAAATGATGCGGTACTGAATGATATGTACTCGTACGTTCAGTCAAAAGGATATCAGAAAGGAATTGAAGATTTTTCTGGTTTAGTTGGAAAAAAAAAAGACGTTACAGGTTTATCTACGGTCGATGGTACATTGGGTTTGCCAAGCGGTGAAAAGGATACTTTAGTAGAAAGAACATTTGGTAAAAATGATTTAACTAACTGGTTAGGTGATATTTACAGATCGTATCAAGGAGGTGCGGCAAAGGTAGATGTTGTTGATCCTACTATGAATATTTTTGGGAAGAAGGCATCTGAAATAGATGATAATTCCTTAAAAGAATTCGTAGAGTACACCAATAAAATAAAAAATACACCAATAACTGATGAGCTAAAGGATTACTACAAGAATGTAGAAGAAGCAGGCGGTGGATTTACTAACTCTATAATAGAGGCAGTTAAGAATCCAGCGATTTGGGGACAACTTGCGGTAGATTCATTCTCGATGCTAATACCAGTTACTGGAGAAGGAGTTAGTACTTATGGTCTAGGAGGAGCTGCTACTGGTGCAGGAGTTGGAGCAGGTACTGGAGCTGCGTTGGGTGCTATAGGAGGACCATTAGCCCCAGTAACATCTACAGTTGGAGCTGTTGCAGGCGGACTAAGAGGTTTGATGGCTGGAATGTCAGGAACAACTGAAGTTGCATTGTCTTACGGGCAATACCTTCAAGAAGAGGCCCAGAAGAGAGGTCTTGAATTCAACGAACAAAATGTTAAAAAATTATTAGAAGATCAGGCTGTTATAGATGGAGCAACAAATAGAGCTCTATCTAGAGGTGCTACTGTTGCTTTGGTGGATGCAGTTACATCTGGACTTTCAGGTAGAGCACTTGGAGCAACTAAGGCTGCTGTAAAAGGAACCCCTGGCAAGGCTTTAGGAACTGCTGCTGGATTGGGAGTTGAGTCAGTTGGAGAAGGCGCTGGTGAACTAGCCGCTCAAGTTGTTTCTGGACAGGAAGTTTCTGGAGAAGAAGTTGCACTTGAAATGATAGGAGGCGTTGGTGGAGGTGTGTTTAACATTGGAGTTGAAACCATCATTGGCGGAGAGAAGGTTGGAAGATACAAGATCAATGGAGAAGAGGTATCTAAGAACAGAGTAAACAGATTCATTAGTACGGCTACACCAGAAGAAGTTGCTAAAACAAATATAGAAGTAACAGATGACAACGATGTGTTAGCTGTTGCTGAAGACAAGAAGAAGGAGGCTATGCTTGCTGGTCAGATAGATCCAGCTGTAACAGAAGAAACCGATAAGTCTAGACTCGTTAAGCTAGAGAAAGAGAGAGCAAAGCTAAAGGGTCTTGATACCAAGTCTGCTCAGAACAGAGTTAAGGCTATCGATGAGGAGATTGACTCTATCACTGGTAAGTATACACTAGAAGAGGCGCCTAAAGGAGCACAATACAAGATAGACGGTTCTAATATGGATCGAGCTAGATTTGTTGCTGCTGTTAATGAGGCTAAGAACGAAGAAGCTCTCAACGAACTTGAGACGACTGACCCAGAGGTTCAGAAGGTAATTGATGCCAAGAGAGCACAGTTAACTGGAGAGGTACAGCCAGAGGTACAGCCAACTGCTGTAGAGATGCCAGAAACAACTGTTGAGGCTGTCGAAGAGACACAGCCAGTGACAATAAATGTCGCAGACAAGTACACTGCTGACGAGGTAGAGAGAGTAAAAGCCCTTCCAATTGAGAATGAGGATGGTGCTACGATGAACTTGGATGGAACCAAGTACGAGAAAGGTGGATTAGTTATTCCATTGGCTTCAAGAAATCTACCAATATCAGAACTTACACCTCAGAAAATAGATGAGTTTGTAAAAGAGAACTCAGAGTCTATTGGATCTGACCTTGTTAAGGTTGGTATCTACAAGTTCCCAGGAAGGGAAGAAGCTTCTATAGATATCAATATTGTAGCCGACAAATCAAAGAGAGAGGAAGCGCTTGCAATTGCAAGAGAGCTTGGTCAAGAATCAATCTTTGACTTAGATACATTTGAGAACATAAAGACTGGTGCTGACGGTAAGAATCCTAAAGTTTTGACTCCTAAAGAGTTTTTAGACATTCAGGATAGATTATCTAGACCTACTCAAACGGAGGTCACAGTGACCCCTGAAACGTCCTCAAACTACGCAAACATGACTGAAGATAACGAAGGAAACTTCGTGTTCTTCCATGTTGGTAAGAAGGGTTATGATACCATTAAGAAAGGAACTGGAGCATCTCAAGTAACTTCAAGAGAAGAGGCATCTGCCTTATCTAAGGTTGGTGGTCTAGCAATGTACTACACCGCTCCAGAGCAGACAGAAAGACAAAGTGCCGATGGTGCTAAGTACGCTGTAAAGGTTCCAAAGAATAAGGTTTATGACTTCAACACTGACAAGCTAAATCTAATTGACGAGGCTAGACAAAGACATGAAGCAGAGAATCCTGGGAAAGCGTTTGATACAAACTCTCAGATTGCCTATGTAACTAAGATTGCTGGAGAGAGAGGTTTCGACATGGTCGTTGCTGACTGGGCTGGGGGAACTAGAGCACAGACAACTAAGGAGCTTACACCTGTGGATGTTCAAGAGTCAACTGGAAATGTTATTGAAAAGAATTTTGATAACGAGTACGAGTCAAACAAGAGCAAAGGATTTACACCAGTTGTACCTAAAAGAAAGGCAGACAAGCTACAGGCTCTTTACGACAAGATTAACGAGGTAAGAAGCGTTGAGAAGAGATACGACAATCTTTATAGTTTGTACACTGACTCTTCTAAGTATACTCAGGAAGAGATCACTGACCTGATCGATAACTCTGATCTACCGCAGGACATCAAGAACGAGTACAAAGAGATTCTTGGATCAAAGGAGGAGACCAGAAGATCTGAGCAGAAGAAAGCAGTACCTAAAAATATAGAGGAGTCTATTAAGAACTCTGCAAAAACGCTTCAGACATCATTCCCTGGAGTTAATGTTATTGTAGCAGATAATACTGAAGACGCCAAGAAACAAATTGTAGAGCAGCTTACTCCAATTGTTGGAGAAGAAAATGCTAAAAATATTGCAGATCAAATAGAGACAGCAAGAGGTCAGGCAGTGTTCTACAAGGGCAAGCCAATAGCTGTCGTGGTAAACAAAGAGAAGGCAATATCAAACACTGCTGCACATGAGGTTTGGCACCTGATATTGAGAGAAGCTTTTGGAAAGGACGCTAAGAAGTTTAAGAGCTTCCAGAACGCTATTGCTAGAGAACTTAAGAATGCTGGATACACTGATGTTGCAGATTATCTTGACAGATTCTCAGCTGAATACGAAGGTGATGCTGCATACGAAGAGTACTTGGCAGAGCTTGGTGGATTGTTAACCACAAAAGGTTTCGACCCTAAGAACCTAACAGCGCAAGAGAAGTCTATCCTTGAGAAGATCAAGGAGATCATCAACAAGTTTGCTAAGTCAATGGTTGGGCAGGATGTATTCTTGAAGGATGCAAAGCCAGAGAACATTCTTCAGTTCATGATTAATGTATCTGACTTAGTTGCTAAGGGAGAGGATGTAAGACCAGCTATTGGAGCAAAAAAGGTATCTAAAAAAGCTGAAAAAGATATAGAGACTTCTTTGCAGGCTAACTATTCTGACAAAGAATCTAAGTTAACATTCATATATGATAAAAACTCTGAGAAGTTTGATAAATTAAAGAGAGATGGGTTCATAAATGATGACGTGCCAACAAGTTCTTTCAATGGGAAAGTAATGCTACTGCATCAGCCAGATGCTGCATTCTCTGGAGAGATACAGAAAAACGGAGAAACTCTTGTAGAGGGTAAGGGTGGTATATTCTTCCCAGCTAAATTTCATGACGAACTTTTATTCTGGGCAAGCACTAAGAATACAGTTTCACAATTTGTTAATTCGCTAAACAAGGTTTCAAAAAGAAATGGAGGTAAAATATATATGGCCCTAACTTCTGCGCCATATCATAAATTACTTTCAAGCACGACTATGTCTAACGCTGTTATGGATTTCTTTTCTTCCAAAGTAGTGGACAAAAACTTTAAAATATCTGAGGCTCAACTTAAATCATCTTTAATTGATGCAGCAAATGCAAAAAAAGTTGTGATAAAGAAAAATGAAAAGGGAGAGATAAAAAAGAAGATAGTTGGTTTAAAAATGAATCTATCTGAAAAAGATAGCATTGAGTCAATAAAATCAAAAATCGCTGAAAAATTAGGCCCTGACAATAGTTTTTTTGATGACAGAAAATTCTTCTCTGAAGAACTTATAAAACTAATGTCAAAACAGATAAACAAAAATGATGTTTCTATAACATCTTTTGGTAAACTGTTTTCACAAGGAATTCAAAATAAATACTTCAAAGGCATAACTAAGACTGGAAAGGTAAGGATTTCAGCTGCCAATATGACTCAGGCTATATCTGAGATGTTTACAGAGCCATTATTAAAAGAAGGATTTACAGATAGATCTTTAGGTGGAGAAGTTTATGCTGTAATTGAAGTTGATGGAGAAGTGGAAGCTGTTGATATAGATAAGCATGAATCATATCCAAGCGCAGTTAAGGCTAAGAATCCAGTTAAAATACACATATTAAAAGATAGATTTAATTGGAATGATGTATTTAACAAAGAAGGCGAGACTGGTGGAATAAAAAAGAGTGACATGAAGAGTGTTTACCCATCATCAGGTGTAAGCTCAACTGGACTTGTATTAAATGCACCAGAGGTAGAAATTTCAAAACAATTAACTACAGATAAAGACGCAAAACCTGGTTTTGAAGCTGCGCTTGAGGCAATAAATGAAACTCCTGAAGCAAGAGAGGCTTGGAGAAAACAAAATAAGGTTAATCAAAAGCAAAAAAGAAATCCTATAGTTGAACAAGCGGTTAAGGATTATTATAATGGATTAATAAATCAAGAAAAGTATCTTAATATAGTTAAAGAAAATCAACCTATTAAAACATTTAAAAATGTGCCAGATCTTCCTTCTGTAAGGGAAATAGTAAATTCACTGGACACATCAAAGGTTGCTACTGGAATAATAGGTGTAACAAAAAATATTAAAGATGGAGATAAAGTAGCATCTAGACTTGATATACCAGCATACGAAGACTTTGACACATGGGTTGTTTCTATTCATGATGGAGATAAAGAGGGAAAATCAATAGCTTATGGGCAAACAGCAGTATTAAAAAATGTTAATTTTAAAACATTTCCTGGTCCAGCTATAAGGATTGCTATGGGAACTCAAAGTAAATCAACTATAGCGAGAATGTTTGGCAACTGGGTTAATGAAGATCCTAAAGCAGTACACGAGAGAGCGAAACAATTAATGGAAGACCCTGAGTGGACTCAGGTTGGCATGAATCCTTTTAGATACAGCTGGTTTTATGACAAGACGGACGGTATGCCAGTTGCAACAGCAGATGAGGTTATCCAAGTTGGAGCATTGGTCTTGGCAAAAAATGCAAAGAAAGTACTTCCATCTGATCCAATGTTTACAACTAAATCAGCAGAAGGTCTTGAAATTCAATTTCAAAAGCAGTTACCAGCTAGAGTTAATGATCAGATTAATAATGTTATTTCTGAGCAAAAGGCACTAGGTAAGACACCTGTTGAAGTTGCTAGAGAGGCTGCTAAGTATCTTAAGAGCACTGACGCATACAATAAACTTGGAGACAGAGACAAGGCTAAAGTATTGTCTGGAGTCAAGAGATTGTCTGGTATGAGAGTT